>Ga0209653_1000882_pt1 | contig 25459 bp, 20 predicted proteins | sample SaaInl6LU_22_DNA_FD_184644 | JGI IMG/M metagenome (GOLD analysis project Ga0209653, IMG submission 184644) | Marine microbial communities from expanding oxygen minimum zones in the Saanich Inlet - ESP_116LU_22_DNA (SPAdes) (version 2) | ecosystem: Environmental > Aquatic > Marine > Intertidal...
GGGGACTTGAAGCAAACAAAAAGCTAAATAAATACCGCACCATGGAAGGGTTTCAGTTTAAAGACGGACTTGGAAATTTATTGGCAGGGCTTTAAGGGCTAGTTAGCTACTCGTTAAAATTAAGCGCATTGTCAATAAGCGCTAGGTGCGAATAGGCTTGAGGGAAATTCCCTAGCAGTCGTTTTGAGTTAAAGTCAATGTCTTCACTGAACAATCCCAAGTGGTTGCTGTAACCCAATAATTTATCAAAAAGGGCTTTTGCGTTATCCTCTTCACCAATTTTATACAAGCTGTTGATGAACCAAAATGTACAGACTGTAAACGAGGAGCTTGGCAGGCCAAAATCATCTTCATTTTTGTAGCGATATAAAAGGCCTTCGTGCATCAATTCTTTTTCAATGGCTTTTACAGTTTTGACGTATTTGGGGTCTTTACCTTCAATAAAGCCGTAGTATTCCATCAGCAATACGGATGCATCTAGGTGTTCGGATTGGTACGACTGCGTAAAGGCCTGCTTTTCTTCATTCCACGCGTTTTTCATGATGTCGCTGTGGATTTCTTCCCGCAACGACTCCCATTTGGTTGCTGATTTGCCGCCTTCAATAAGCTTGGATATTTTAATGGCCCGGTCAACAGCCACCCAACACAACAGCTTCGAAAAGGTAAAATGGCGGTCTTCTTCCCTAAATTCCCAAATTCCCTTATCCGCCAATTGCCAATTTTTTCGCACCACCCACACTATAGACTTTACAATGGTCCATAGTTCTTCGTGCTTTTCATCGTCTTGCGTATAGCTTTCAATTTGATAGTGAATCACATCCATCAAAATACCGTAAATGTCATTTTGTTTTTGGATATAAGCGGCATTACCAACACGTACGGGTTTTGAGCCTTTATAGCCATCGAGGTGTTCTAGTGTTTCTTCGGTCAGTGTTTTTTCTCCACTGATGCCATACATGATTTGCAACTTTTCGTTCTTATCGGGAACCAAATCAATAATGTAGCGGATAAAGTTTTTGACAATTTGGGTGTGGCCCAGCTTGGCAATAACCTTAATTACCATTGAGGCATCCCGAATCCAGCAAAAACGGTAATCCCAGTTGCGTACTTCGCCTATGGTTTCTGGCAAGGAGGTAGTCGCTGCTGCCAATACGGCACCTGTTTTTTCAAATGTGAGCAATTTCAGTGTCATTGCGCTACGCAATATTTCTTCGTTATAGTGTTCAAAAGAAGGCGTCTTATGACACCAGTTTAACCAATAGACCTTGGTACGTTCAAATTCAAACAGCGTATGGTCTAAGGTTGGTGTCTGTATCTTTTCATTATAAGACACACTCATAAAGTGATCTTGGGTGAGCGTTAGTTCTGTTGCATTTAGAATGGCATTTTTGTCCAAGTCGGTATACAAAAACAAGGTGTCATAGTTTTTGTCGTCCACCACACTGACAAGGAAATGTTCTTTTACATAATTTTTGGTCTCACCAACGGCATATTCCAATCTCGGGTCATAAATAACACGGTATTTGGGTGCTCCTTTAAGGTGTTTTAAAACACGTGTAATTTCGGGTGGTGCATAATGGACATTGTCGTCTTTTTTGTAGCGTGGCATATAGTCAATGACTTCAAAAGCGTCGTCACCGTTAGAAAAACGCGTGCAAAGAATACCTGTATTTTCAATATAAAATTGTGAGATGCCATAATTCTCATCACAGGAAATTTTAAATTGTCCACCGATATTTTCATCGAGAATTTTCCCAAAAACAGACGGAGAATCAAATTGTGGCAAACAACACCAATCTATTGAGGAATCTTCATTTATCAGCGCCGCAGACTTGCAATTTCCAATTATCCCGAAGTTTAGGCTATCCGAATGCTTCGCACCATTTTTTTTTGACATACATTGTGATTCAAAATGTTTACTAAAAATTGTAAATGGCCAAGAATATTATTGTTTCAAATCGACTTCCCATTAGAATATCTAAGGTAGAAAATTCTTTCAAATTTACCGCAACAAGCGGTGGATTAGCAACAGGTATGAAAACCGTGCACGAGCATGAGAATTCTTTATGGGTGGGGTGGCCTGGAATAGGCATAGATGAAATAGCTCCTGATGCTTGGGCCCCACTAGCCAAAGACCTTGAAGAAAAAAACTATGCACCCGTACTTTTAAACAAAGAAGAGGTGGAAAATTTCTACTACGGGCTTGCCAATAAATGTCTGTGGCCGCTCTTTCATTACTTTATAGAAATTTCAACTTTTAGTGAGTCACATTGGGAAACCTATGTGGAGGTAAACAAAAAATTTAGCCAAAGTGTCATTGACAAAATAGCGCCTGGCGATACGGTTTGGATACACGACTATCAATTGTTGTTGTGCCCTAAAATGATAAAAGATGCACGTCCAGATGTCAACATTGGATTTTTTCTGCACATACCCTTTCCATCATTCGAAATTTTTAGAACATTTCCTTGTCGCGAAGCCCTTTTAGAGGGCATGCTTGGGGCTGATTTGATAGGCTTCCATACCTATGACTACGAACGTCATTTTTTGAGTTCTGTAAAGCGAATCCTTCGCAAAGAGGTGCAATTTAATAGGGTAATCAATGGACTTCGTGAAGTGGTGGTAGACACCTTCCCGATGGGAATAGATTATGACAAATTTTATAGCAAGGCCAAAGAACACTTGGCGCAAAAAGAACACGAAAAATCCGAGTTAAAAAAACAACTAGAGCTGCATAAAAAAGGGGCCGAGTCTGGGAAATTGATACTCTCTATTGATCGCCTTGATTATACTAAAGGAGTTGTAAACCGCATTAAGGCTTTTGATCTTTTCCTTACCAAGTATCCAGCATATTTGGAAAAAGTACGCTTGCTGATGCTCACCGTTCCTTCTCGTTCTGACGTGCCAGAATACGCAAAATTAAAGAAAGAAACCGACGAGCTAGTGGGGAGAATTAACGGCAAATACGCCACGGTTAATTGGACACCCATTTGGTACTATTATCGCGCCATGAGCTTTGATGACTTAATTGATTTGTACATGACTTCGGACATTGCCATGATAACCCCTGTTCGTGATGGAATGAATTTGGTTGCCAAAGAATTCATAGCCACTCGCGTTTCTGGAGATGGTGTCTTGATATTAAGTGAAATGGCAGGCGCCTCCAAAGAATTATTCGAGGCCATTCTTATCAATCCTTTTGATAAAAATGCCATGGCAGATGCCATACAAAAAGCCATCACCATGCCCGTTGAAGAACAAAAGCAACGCAACTTTGGCATGCAAAAGCGATTAAGCCGCTACACGGTTGAATATTGGGCAAAAGATTTTATGTCCGCACTCCAATCTAAAATGGAAATAAAGGAAGAAATACAGATTCCAAAAATTCAAAATGTCCTTAAACAACAGTTGCTCCAAGCATTTAACGCGGCAAAGAAAAAGATGATTTTTTTAGACTATGATGGTACGCTAGTAGACTTTAATGAAAAACCCGATTTAGCAATACCAGACGCTAAGGTCTTACAGTTGATAGATGCGCTATGTGCCCTTCCCAATACAGCTGTTGCCATAGTAAGCGGCAGAGATCAAGCCTTTTTAGATAAGTGGTTTGCAAGCCTTCCTGTAACCCTAGTGGCAGAGCACGGACACTACGTTAAAAGAAAAGGCGCAAACTGGATGGGAACTGCTAGTAGCAATAAAGACTGGATGGCAGATGTGATGCCCATTTTTGAAGCATTTACAGATAGAACACCCGGAACCTTTGTTGAGGAAAAATACAATAGCTTGGTTTGGCACTACAGAAAAACGGACCCGGAGTTGGCTTCAGGCAGGGTAGTAGAAATTAAAACGGTTTTGTCAAGCCTTATATCTGATAAGTTGACTATTTTGGATATGGATAAAGCCCTTGAGGTGGTGGATCGCCAAGTCAATAAGGGGAGTGCCGTGTTTGAAATCAACAGCCAAGGAGTGTATGACTTTATACTATGTATTGGAGATGACGTCACAGACGAGAATATGTTTGTTAGCCTACCTGAACATGCCTATACCATTAAAGTGGGACGTAAACCCACTGCTGCAAAATATTATATAGAAAACGTCAATCAAGTGCAAAAACTATTGTCAAGTATTGTTTCATGAACGATATGAATCAAAGTCAGCTCCTTCTTCAAAATATAAAAGCAGCATTTCGGGAAATCACAGGAGCGCCTGCGAGCCTTAGCGCTCAAGAAATAAGAGCGCTAAGCGCCCAACAGTTTCAATCTATTTTCAACGACCTAAAAGTTCAAATAAAGGGTTCTGAATACCTGCCCTATGAACAGGGGAGTATTTTTATATACAACCATTTGGACAACCACCCCAGCTTGGTGGCTGCAGATCATTTCCAAATCACATTGGACAGCCATTACATAAGCGGGTTGCTTTATAAATACTATAAAGATCCGGGCATCCGCGTGGCACGACATTCACTGGCATCGGAATCAAATCACAAGGCGTATTACGATCGCTTTGACTATATACGCGTCTATTCTCAAAATTTCACACCAGATCATTTGACCAAAAAAGAAGTCAAAAAAGAGAACAAAAAATTTTATGAGCGGGCAGCTGCCGCACTTGAAAATAATACCAGTATGGTCTTTAGCCCAGAAGGACTTTCCTATGAAACGGAAGCCTCTCCAGGGCCATTTAGCAAGGGGGTTTTTAAGTTGGCCTGCGGCATGAAAAAGCAACCTAAAATAGTACCATTGGTTATGGTAGACTTTGACAAACTACCCCACAAGGCTACGTATAAATGTCAGATAATGCCTGCGTTTACCATGGCAGATTATGGTATATACGACCCCAACGACCCAAGGCTTGGTGAGGTCGTTGAAAAAATCAATAAGAAGTACAAAAATTGGGTGCAAAAACTTCGTGTAGAAGAGGAACACTTTGAACGTGAAATAGCCGTTTTAAAAAGAAAGGTGGATCAACTAGAAAACCAAGAAGCGCTAACTGTTTTTTACGGCAGTTCAACCATACGCCTGTGGAAAAACATGGCACAAGATTTAGCACCTCATCAAACCTTAAACCTTGGTTTTGGCGGTGCTTTTATCCATTCTTTGTCTCATTATTTTGAGCATTTGTTTGATGGATTAGCCCCTCAAAACATCATGTTGTATTTGGGCGGAAATGACTTGACTTTGGGCTTTGATGCCGATCGAATTGTTGCTGATATCACCTCTTTTGTACAGATGATTCACAACAAATTCCCTGAAACCAATATTTACAACATTGCCATTAAGCCTTCATTTGAACGCGAAAGTGAATTGACACAAATACGTGGTATTAACGCTGGTGTTCAAGCCCTTTCTGATAAGCTTCCATACCTCCATCAACTGGGGTTATACGAAAAGCTGATGGATGACAACCGAATCAGAAGAGATGTATTGTTACAAGACGGGCTTCACCTAAACGAAAAAGGATATAAGGCGCTTACAGCTCTCGTTTTAGCGGCTTTAGAAAGGAAACAATAAAGCCTTTTAAGCTGCGCTGTTTTGTTCCTTGATTAGGTTTAGTGCAGAACCTGCTTTAAACCACTCAATTTGCGCTTCGTTATAGGTATGATTCGCCATAATAATGTCTGTAGACCCATCGCCGTGAACCACCTCAATGGTGATTTGCTTGCCAGCCGCAAAATCTGCTAAGTCAACAAAGTTAAAGGTGTCATCTTCTTGGACGAGGTCATAATCTGCTTCGTTGTTAAAGGTGATACCCAGCATCCCTTGTTTTTTTAGGTTGGTTTCGTGTATTCGTGCAAATGACTTCACCAAAACAACTTTAACACCCAAGTGTCTGGGCTCCATGGCTGCGTGCTCACGCGAGGAACCTTCGCCGTAGTTATGGTCGCCCACAACAACAGTTTCAATACCTGCAGCTTTGTATGCGCGTTGTACGTCTGGTACGCCGCCGTATTCGCCCGTAAGTTGGTTTTTAACAAAGTTGGTTTTTTGGTTGTATGCATTCACCGCACCAATCAAGCAGTTGTTTGAAATATTATCCAAGTGCCCACGGAAACGCAACCAAGGCCCCGCCATTGAAATATGATCTGTGGTACACTTACCTAAGGCTTTGATGAGCAGTTTTGCTCCAATCAAATTTTTTCCATCCCATGGCGCAAAGGGCGTTAATAGCTCTAAACGCTCAGAGCTTTCGCTCACTTCAACCGAAACACCAGAGCCATCTGCTACAGGTGCCAAGTATCCGTTGTCTTCCACGTCAAAACCGCTAGGTGGAAGCTCAATACCCGTTGGTGCTTCAAGGCGCACTTCTTCACCATCTTCATTGATAAGCGCATCGGTCATCGGATTAAAATCCAGTCTGCCTGAAATGGCAACAGCTGCTACTATTTCTGGAGAGGCAACAAAGGCATGCGTATTTGGATTTCCATCTGCGCGCTTGGAGAAGTTTCTATTGAAAGAGTGTATGATGGCATTTTTTTCTTGTTTGTCTGCACCAGCTCTGGCCCATTGCCCAATACAAGGCCCACAGGCATTGGTGAATATGGTTGCATCTAAATCTTCAAAGATTTGAAGCAGGCCATCTCTTTCTGCGGTGAAGCGTACTTGCTCTGAACCAGGATTGATACCAAAGGTTGCTTTTGTCACTAATTTTTTGTCTACCGCTTGCTTGGCAATAGAAGCTGCGCGTGATAAATCTTCGTAAGAGGAATTGGTACAGGAACCAATCAATCCCCATTCTACATCTACGGGCCAGTCGTTGCTAGCTGCTTTTTCAGCCATTTCCGATACTGGAGTAGCCAAGTCTGGCGTGAATGGACCGTTGATGTGTGGCATCAGCGTATTTAAATCAATTTCAATGACTTCGTCGAAGTATTGCTCAGGGTTTTGATACACTTCCGGATCAGCGGTAAGGTGCTCTTTAACTTCGTTAGCCGCATCTGCTACGTCGTCTCTGTCGGTAGCACGTAAGTAGCGTTCCATCGAGGCATCATAGCCAAAAGTGGAGGTGGTTGCACCAACCTCAGCGCCCATATTACAAATGGTTCCTTTGCCCGTACACGACATGGATTCGGCACCATCTCCAAAATATTCGATTATAGCACCAGTACCTCCCTTAACGGTGAGTATACCAGCTACTTTTAGGATTACATCTTTTGGTGCAGTCCAGCCATTGAGCTTTCCTGTAAGCTTTACGCCAATAAGTTTCGGGAATTTAAGTTCCCATGGCATATCTGCCATTACGTCTACAGCATCTGCACCACCAACGCCTATGGCTAGCATACCCAATCCGCCAGCGTTAACCGTGTGAGAATCTGTTCCTATCATCATACCACCTGGAAATGCATAGTTTTCTAGAACTACTTGGTGGATGATTCCAGCACCAGGCTTCCAAAAGCCAATGCCGTATTTGTTGGACACGGATTGTAAGAAATTAAATACCTCAGCAGAAGTGCTGTTCGCGGATTTTAAGTCGGCAATGGCGCCGTCTTTGGCTTGAATAAGGTGATCGCAATGCACCGTTGTGGGCACAGCAACTTTTGGCTTACCAGCTTGCATAAACTGCAAAAGTGCCATTTGTGCGGTTGCATCTTGGCATGCAATTCGGTCGGGTGCAAAATCTACATAATCAACTCCTCTGTTGAAAACTTGGGTTGCTGCACCATCCCATAGGTGGGAATACAATATTTTTTCAGAAGCTGTAAGCGGTTTGTTGGTTACTTTTCTTGCCGCTTCTACACGCGCCGCTAGGCGTGCATAAGTAGCTTTAATCATTGCGATATCAAATGCCATTTTGGATGTATTAGTCTAAAGTGTAAAAGTATAAAATACTAAGCTTATTAGGAACCTTATGTACAGATTTAATCTATAGATGTATAATTGGTACAAATAGTACAACATAATTATGTGTTTGTACAAATACGTGTAACTTTACCTTATGAAAAAAGCGGTTATTGTCAGCGGTTATTTTAACCCCATTCACAAAGGGCACCTTGAGTATTTTCACAATGCAAAAACACATGGCGACGCCTTGTTTGTCATTGTCAATTCAGATTACCAACGGGAATTGAAGGGGTCAAAATCTTTTCAAGATGAAGATGAACGCATGCTTATCGTTTCAAATTTTCGCGTGGTTGACAAGGCTGTTTTGTCTGTTGATCAGGACCGAACGGTTTGTGCAACCTTAACGAAAATACACGCTGAGTTTGGCAATGCATACCAATTGGCATTTGCCAATGGTGGCGATCAAAACAACGACACCATCCCAGAGCGTGCAGTTTGCGAAGAACTGGGCATTACACTTATTGACGGACTAGGCGATAAAATTCAATCTTCGTCTTGGTTGCTTAAAAAGCAATAGTAAATTACTTATAAAACAGTAAAAGGCACTTCTGCTCTTGTCTTTTCCCAACCTAAATGCAACGTAGGCGCATCATCTCCTGAAAACACCATCGAAAAGGCTTCTAAAGTATCTGCTGCTGTTGTGGTTAAAACTTCATAACGCAACAAATCTTGCGCTTCATCATAGGTGTATGATCCCCAAAGATTGGTAACCTTGTTGACAATAAAGGTCATTTTACCAGTTTCAAAAATGGTAAAAACACTGTATGTGCCAGTGGGAATTTCAGTTCCGTCAATTGCAATAGGCTTAAACACACGGAGTTCTGTGGCTTCGTTAGCGCCCGTTCGCCAAATTTTTCCAAACGAGACGATGTCTGCAAAGGCCCTTCCCTTGAGTTGTGGTCTGCTGTATGTAATTGTTGCAACTTTGTCCGAAATACGATAGCTCGCAGGAAAAGATGCCTTGTCCATGGGGCTTTTGTCAAGTCCCCTAAAATTTTGTGCTTGCGCAAACGTCAGGGTAAACAGTAGTAGGGTAAACAGTATTTTTTTCATGATATAGGTATTTTAATGAGCAGTCAAGATACTGCTTTTATGATGAAATAAAAACAAAAGAGAACACGTCATCTTCTGATGAAGTGACTTTAATCGAAAAGAATTCCTCGAGGCGTTGCCTCGGGATTTCTTTTGAAAATGTCATTCCCGAGCATTCGGGAATCTAAATCACAGAATTTCGGTTTTTGCCCCTTAAAGGGCAAAATGAAACGAGCGAAATACCTCTACGGCGCTGCCTCGAGGATAGTTCGTTTCAAGAAATTCTTTATTAAACACACTAAGCCTCTTTGTTGTTACTTGATATACTCCTCAACCACGTATGCTGTTAGGGCAAATACGACACAAATTGCTATACTTCCCCAAAAAATACCTCCTACTCCCATAATGTATGTTTTAAATTCTTATCACTAAATATAAATAAATATTGGGGATAATGCCTGTTAAGGACAAGCGCCTTTAGTGAAAGCGGTTACACCGCCGTGGAATGTTGCTACGCAGCTGTTGCCATAAGTTTGCCCATCACATCCACATACAGGGTCGTACTCTTTCGTACATGCAATTTCTTTACGTAAGTTGTTGGGGTCAATGCAACTGCTTTGTGCTGTTCCTCTTACAAAGTAATATGAAACTTCATCGTCGGCAATTTCTGGCACATCAATGTAATGAAGCTCGAGGACATCATTGGTAATGGCAAAGCGATACTGCCGTTTGTTGGAGCGCAACGTTAGCGTGTCTTGACTTATAGCATAGGGCTCCACTTTGTTGATGGAGGAAATGCCAACGGCATCATCCGCCACTCCTTTGCTTATCAAAAGTTGGTCTTCTAAAAACCAAAGTTGATTGGACGCAAAGTCATAATTCTCAAAACTGCAAAAACACAGGACTTTTTGAAGCACCCATTGCCCTTCAAGCGTCACCTCTTGAGGAAGGGGCGTTTTCTCACAATTAAAAACAAAAAAGAAAAAACCAATGATTACATATTTCATTTAATCAAGATTAAAACCAATTATAAGACGATACTAGCAAAGTGTGTGCCTAGTTATTAAAACCCATTTCCCAACTTCCGTAAATAAGGTTAGGAATAAGGATGAATTTTTCGCCAAACAAAGCACGGGTGTCGTTTAACCGATCTATTCTTACATCATTGGGTTGCTTGTAAAAGCGCGCATCGAAATCGGCGAGGTTATCGCCCAGCAACAGGACGACGTTGAAACTGGAAAGCTGCTTTCTTCTAGCCGCTTTGTTACCGTCTTCTTCTCTTAGCAGCATGATGGTATGATCGTCAAAAGGAAAGCCAGCGCTTATAAGATTAGCTTTTGTTGGGGCATAATTTTCAACCCTTCTGTTGGAGAGGTAAATGATTTCAACGCCAAGGGAGTCGGCATAATTGTAGAATTCCAGTGCACCGGGAATGGGCACTGCCGTTTTTTTATGCACCCAGGCTGCCCAAGTTTCTTGTGTAAAAGAGGTATTCTTTTCAATCAGCATTTCGTTATAAGGGCGGTTGCTTAACACAGTCTCGTCTATATCGGCAATAATAGCTAGAGGCTTTTCGCTTGTTGTTGTAAGTGCTTGATCCACTTTCATTTTGGCAAGGTTATAGGCTTGTATGCAAAGGGCATGGTATTCAGCCGCATTTTTCTGCCAATACATGGAGTGGTCTTTTTGGGAGTTCTTGGGGGAGCAACCGAGTACAAATCCCGCTAGAAGTAGCAGTAAAAGATGTTTGTTCTTGCGTTTCATACCTCAGGCATTAGATTCATCACGATTGTAGTTGTCGTACAGGTATAGTGGCAAGGCCAATGAAAAGCCCACGATAAATAGCGAAATAAAGTATTTAAGAAACTGCTTTAGGCTGATGTACTTTACTTTTAATTTATAGATGATAAAAATCAAAAAGGTGGTAGCGGCTACGGTTAGGTCGGCATTTAGAATTTTCATGCCGTAGTTTAAGTTGATCTGCTCAAAGAATAGCGCCGTTGACCATTCCCAATTATTTGCTTCAATAAACTTATATATGTTGTAGTATGGCAATACCACTCCTACTACACAGAGCAATGCAAATAGTTTTTTCATTTGATGTTTAACATTCTTTTGAATGTTCGAAGTTCACATAAATAAAAGTTGCGTAATCGAATATAAAAAGGTTTCATTTTAGAATTTTAGATTAATTGCCTCGCCCAGCTTTTCTAACACCCGAAGCTTTAGGCTTGTTATTTTTATTAGACATTTTTTGTTTATCCCCTTTTTTTTCAGCGGTATTTTTATTTAGGCTGTTACCAAAAAACTTGCTAGACATATTTTCATTTTTTTGTTTGGTACTAATTTAGAAAAAAACAATACACTTACAGAAAGATATAGCTATGATTTCGTAGCGAAAAGATCTTTTGGGGTGTAAATGTTTAGCCTAGCTGTGCTTTCTGAGCTAATCTCACCAAGCATTTTTTGAGCTAAGGTCGAAACGGCTAAGGGTTTTTGCGATTTCAAAAGCCCCAATTGATTTAATACGCCAACAACCTTTATTCCTATTTTCTCTCCAGTTCTTATTAGTTCAGCTTGTCTAATTAAAAAAGGAGGTTGAAAAACATAGGTTTTCTCAAAATCAAGTTTCTTGATTGCCTCTTCCAGGGCACCCTTCATTTTTGGATAGAAAAAAGGGGAGTTCTCGTTTGAACCAATAGATGAAACCAATGCATAATGTTTGACACCATTTTCGGATGCCATTTTGGCAAATGCATATTGATAGGTGTAGTCTACAAGGTATTGCTGGGATTTACTTCCAGCGTCCTTTAAAGTTGTTCCTAAAGCAGAAAAAAACACATCACCTTGAATAAATGCTTTGTAATCGCTTAATCTTGAGAAATCAATTTGGTGTATGCTTAATTTTTCATGTTTAATATTGGGTTTATTTCTAACAAAAATGGAGACTTTGCTATAGGAGGGGTCTTTTAGTAGAAGTGAAACAATTTCTCGTCCAGTTGCTCCTGTTGCTCCCAGCACTAAAGCGTGTGTATTTTTCATGGCTTCAATATAAGAATTAGCTGTCCTAACCAAAAGAGGGTTAAGAGTTGCTGTTAAAGAGGAAGATATGCCTATGGTCTAGCTTTCTTTATCCTTTTTTTGCCCAAATTTTTGTTTTAGTACAATTTTAAAATAAAAGAAATTGTAAATCAAAAAAATGACACATCCGATAATAAACATCAATTTGTTATTCATAGCTTCTAATTTGAATCTTTTCTTCTTTGTCTAAATGCTATGGCAAAACCCAAGATTGTTATTGGCCAAAGGCCAACATATATGCCTTCAAGTTCATTTCCGGTAAACCAAAGGTATATTGAGTACAAGAAACTAAAGAAGGCTAAAAAAAGCGGATAGTATTTTTCCAAGAATTTCATAGTGTGATTTATTTATAAATATAGTTTTTATAGTGAATAACTTTAAATGAGAAAATTTGTTCTCTGCCTACTTAAGAAATTTAGCAGTAGTAAGACCAAAACAAGAAATGCCTTGATATTATTCTTGTAGAATAGTAGCCTTAAAACACGTGTAGTAATAACTCATCTCCTAGACTAGAAACCCATTTCAGGCAGCTACCGCTAACTAATCCCGTTAAACTTACTGCTCATGTTTTTCCAAGTCCAAAAGAGCTGCTTCCCAGGTATTTATATTTTCTGACAATGCCTCTTTGGCCTTGTTATAATCGTTAAAAAAGGCTGGTGTTAGGGTGTCGTATACCGTTGCTATAAGCGCGTCTTTTTCCTTTATATCGGCTTCGAGCGATGAAATCTTTCGTTCCACCGAACTGACCTTGTTCTTAAGTTGGCGGTACGCTTTTGATTGTTTGGGATCCAAGGTTTTGGTTTTGGTCTTTTCGTGGAGAGGCTTTGCGACCGTGTCAAGAGATGCCGATCCCTTGTGCGCAAGGTACTGATCGATATCGCCAAGAAAGACATTAGCCTGCTTGTTGCTAAAGGCATATACTTTGTCTGCCAAGCCCTGAAGAAACTCACGATCGTGAGACACCAATATCAGCGTACCTTCATAAGCAGCAAGCGCTTCTTTTAAAACGTTTTTAGACTGAATGTCCAAATGGTTTGTGGGTTCGTCCATTACAAGCACATTAAAGGGCTGTAACATCAGCTTACAAAGTGCCAACCGATTTCGTTCCCCTCCAGAAAGCACCCTAACCTTTTTTTCAACGGCCTCTCCTCTAAACAAAAAAGCCCCCAAATAGTCCCTAACTTTCGATCGGTTTGTTTCGTTTGAACTGGCGATAGCTGCTTCTAAAACTGTTTCCGCCCCATTGAGTTGGTCTGCTTGGTTTTGGGCAAAGTACCCCAACATAACATTATGACCCAGAGAACAGCTTCCGGTATAGTCCAATTCGCGCACAATGGCCTTGGCCAATGTACTCTTCCCCTGTCCATTCTGCCCGACAAAGGCAATTTTATCTCCACGTTCTACGCTCATGTTTACGTGCTTAAGCACCTCTTTGGAACCGTAAGACTTACTTAGACCTTCAACATTAATCACCACTTTACCCGGACGAATTGCGGTAGGGAAGCGCACTTTCATTGTTTGGGTTTCTTCTGCATCGATTTCTATACGTTCAATTTTGTCTAATTTTTTGACCAATGATTGCGCCATGCTTGCCTTAGAAGCCTTGGCCCGAAAGCGATCGATCAGTTGTTCGGTTCGTGCAATTTCTTTGGCTTGGTTTTTTTGGGTGGCACGTTGTTGGATGCGTATTTCGTCTCGGAGTACTAAAAACTGCGAATAGGGTTTTTTAAAATCGTACAGGCGTTGGGCCGAAATCTCCATGGTTCGGTTGGTAACATTGTCCAAAAACATCTTGTCGTGAGAAACCAACAACAAACCGCCTTTAAACTTTTTCAAAAATCCTTCAAACCACAAAATAGACTCAATATCCAAGTGGTTTGTTGGCTCATCGAGAAGCAATAAGTCGTTGTCTTGTAAAAGGAGTTTGGCCAGTTCGATACGCATCCGCCATCCTCCTGAAAAATGTGAACTCTGCTGGTCGAGATCTTCTGTTTTAAAACCCAACCCCAAAAGTATTTTTTCGGCCTCTCCCTCAAAAGTATACCCTCCCAATTGTTGAAACTGCTCATTGTACTCACTCACTTTATTTAAAAGATCGTGATAACCTTCGCTTTCGTAATCTGTTCTTGTAGTGAGTTCCTCGTTGATATGCGCAATGCTTTTTTCAAGACGTAATAGTTTTGGAAAAGCCGAACGAGCTTCCTGGCGAACGGTACGCCCAACTTCGAAATCGATATCCTGACGCAGAAACCCGATTTGCAAATCTTTTTCGGTTGCAAGTTGTCCGGAGTCTACAGTGAGATCTCCTGCTATTATTTTAAGCAAAGTCGATTTACCCGCTCCATTCTTTCCAATCAGCCCCACTCGATCTCCTGAACCTAAGCGGAAAGAGAGGTCCTCAAAAAGAGGCGTACCACCAAAAAAGAGACTTAGTTTATGAGCATTGAGCATGAGATGCTTGGGTTATTTTTAGGTTGCCAAAAATAGCAGATTTATTCATCATAAAAGAGATAAATGCTGCTTATACTTAACGTCTAAAACCAACAAAGCCATCACAAACACATTTGCAGGGCTATTGGTGGAGCCAAGAGGAGTGAAGTCGAACTATTTCAAAACGGATTTATTTTTTCATATTTTAAATGATTAGTTAAAGGCATTTTCTGTTTTTTTTTTACTTTTAGGAAATGAAAAAAATCTGTTTAATTACCCTCTTATTGTTTACCGTATTGAGTTATTCGCAAGTTGGTATAAACACCCAGAATCCAGATCTTTCAGCTGCTTTAGACATATCATCAACAACTCAGGGGTTTTTACCTCCTAGGCTGACTTATGATGAAATGAAAGCCATCAGCAATCCAGCTCAGGGACTTATTGTCTATTGTACCGATTGTATAGGCCCACAAGGCACAATTATAATATTTAACGGTGAGATTTGGGTTGATTTCGGTAATTCTATGCACGATTCTGGAATGAGTGAAAACATACAGAAATATGAACCTCCTATTCCACCAACGGGAATAAATGTTTATGATCCCAATCCTGAAGTATTTGACAATCCCGTGTCTAACAATGAGGAACTTAGTTTGATGCTTTCCAAAGCAAATGATCTTTTGACGAGCTATTCTTATCTTGTCATGGTCGCTGAAATCGCATCGGATAATGCACTAAAGGGAGGTGAGAATCAATCAGATAATTTTTTTTTAACCATTATCGAAGATTTTCAACATGACCCCAATAATCCTGTGATAAGAGATGTCTGGAACTTTATGTATGCTGGTTACCATAGAGCTTCTTATGCATATTTAAAAGGATCTGAAATACCTGATGTTAATCTAAATTTTATAGCTGAAGCTCTTTTTCTCAAATCATTTTATGCTTTTACTTTAATTGAATGGTTTGGGTATTTCCCAAGAGTTAACGGTTACGATGAAAACAATGCTCCCTTACTTGACCATAGCTATTCACAGCAAACCCAGGATCTATTGTATTATATAATATCTATGTTAGATGAAGCAATAGGCTTAGCTTCAGCTCACGGAGTTTCATCTTCTGGAAGATCCATTATTGACAAGAACACCATGCTCGCTTACAAGAGCAAAGCTTTATTCAAATTGGGTGATTATAACCAAGCTGGATATGTGATTGATGAAATTATTAGTTCAGGTAATTATGCCTTAGAGACCAATTATCAAAACATTTTTGACGTTAAAACCTCTTCATCTGTTTTTGACATTGATTGCACCGATGCTCAATACGCATCATGGTCTTGTATGTTATGTTCTCAAGGCAATGTAATGGCTGGATTTCAAGGTATAAGGGGTTACTCTGGTCCTGACTTTAAATCTGGTTTTGGATTTAATATTCCTACCCAAGAGAGTTATGATTGCTTTGAGTCTGGAGATTTAAGAAGAGATGTAGCCCTTTTAAATATTTCTGATTGGATTTCTCAAAATCCGACAGCTACTTTCAACCAGGGGTATCAACATACAGGATTTTTTAACAAAAAATACCTGCCAAGACAAGGAGGGCAGGAAAATCCTGAAATTTGGTTTACTTATGGAAACGATTTAAAAGTCATACGATATGCTGAATTGTTGTTATTGCGAGCAGAAATTTCTCTGCAAATAGGAAACACAAATGAATCCCTAAATTACCTTAACATGGTTAGAAACAGGGCAGGACTCGATGATATCAGCTCAGGAAATTCAAATGAGATTATGAATCACATAATTAAAGAGCGAAGAGTTGAATTCATGGGAGAGGGAAAGCGATATTTTGACCTAGTTAACTATGAAATAGCTCCCGAAAAACTTCAAAATTTCGCAGTTGGAAAAAACGAAGTCTTTCCAATACCTCAAAGTTTTTTAGATTTAGTTAATAGTTCTGATAATGTTTTAGTTACACAAAATCCTGGATACTAAACCAAATTCTTTGGCTAACTATTTTAAAAAACATCCCCAAAACAAAAAATTATTCCCAAGGATAAAAAATTATACTTGGGAATAAAAAGTGGAGCCAAGAGGCGTAAAATCGAACTATTTCGGTCAGGACTTAACCATTTTACTAAAAAATTATTACCAAGAATAAAACATCGTAATTTCTTGTAGTTATAAGACAATTATTGATTTTTACATAAATTTCTTATTGAATTTATTTCAATTTTTTTGCCTAGTGTATTCAAGAAGCTATTGTAATATGGGTGTTGAATATTCTCCTTATTTTTTAATTTATTCAGCCACTTAATCCAAAAACTATCGGGGTTAATTTCTCTTAAGATTCTTGACAAGAATACATCATTACTATATCCGTTTTGTTGCATGAAATAACATACTGTTTTTATGTGTAACTCTGAGTTATAACAAAACTCTTGATATTGAGCAACCTTTTCAATGAAATCAGTTTCAGAAATGCCAATAAACTTATCATTTTCAAGTGTATAATTTAACCTAGACTCTCCTTCAATAATTGGCTCTGAGCTCGTCCATAATGCAATTGAAGCTGTTAGGTCAGACACATTAAAGATAACGTGCGGGATACGTTCCTCAACTATATTTGTTGATCCATATTTATGTAAACAATCTTTTTTGATTTTTAATGAATATGACTTGTCCTTATGTTTTAATATTTCTTTTTCAAATTCAATGGTCCTATAGCCCTTCCCATAAAATATATGTGAAGATAAGATATAACTTCCGTGGTGATGAATCAAATATGCAGCATTTTGATTATCTGCTTTAGCCACAGGAATAAAAAAATGATATTTCAATGTAATATTATCATCTTCATAGATTGTTAATTGGGGTAACTCACATGAATTCCATTTCTTTTCAATGAATTTTCTCTTTTCAATTTCTTGCTCAAACACTTCAAAAAAAATATTTGCTAACCCAAACTTTGAGATTATTGCAGATGTTTTATTGTGAAATTTTTTTCCATTTCCATATGCATGATGAACTTTCAAAATATCATTTATTAAAAATTGTAGAGACACACTTTTAGACATAAATCATTTATTGCAATAATATTTAAAAGATATTTTTTATTGTTTCAGCCACCATACTTCTTATTGACTTATAAAAAGCGAAAAAGGCAAATATGCTACCTAAAATAATATCGTAATATTGAAAATCTTTAGACAAAATCTCTTTTATTACATATAACCCTCCCAAGGACAATGAATGCTGTATATAGAGAAGTAACTTTGTTAGAGGTTTTTGTACACTTAATTTAAATAATGCTAGTGGGAAAGAAATTATTGAAAATGGAATAATTAAAATAGATGCTATTATTGAAGCAGGAGTAAAAACTATTAATTTAAATATTGGGTTTTCATTTAGTAACTTTTGATCGCTAAAAAAAGAGAATAGTCTTTTCAAAAATTTCATATTTATTTAAAAATAAATAGTGTTAATCAGTAGATTTTAAATCAATAACATCATCAATTGATTCAATTGGATATATATTTACCTTTATATTACCATCAAATCCTGGGGGGCCTATAGCTCCTGCTCTAATACTGATTTTTCCATATTCCATCCTTTGCCACGGGCTAAAGCGTATTAAATGCTTGTGGTTACCCATTATGTTATATTTTAAATCACGATTGATTTCATAGCCGAAGTAGTTTTTTGTATAAACTTCACCTCCCTTAGTGTAAACTGTTTTTAAAACTTTATTGTCTTTTATAAGGTTAAAGTCTAATTCATATTCAATGGTACCATCATTCCTGTAATTTTTCCATATTCCTTTTGGTTGTTTTCCATCATATTCAAATTCACAAGCAATATCATTTTTTTTGTAAAACGTGTATTTATCGTTATTACAAATAAACTTTAAATCCCCATTTTTCTTAAATTCTTTAATTTCCCCTTCATACTCTCCATTTGATAAATTAAATTTTCTGTAGACATTTCCATTGTCATAATAAGATTTAGTTTCTCCAAACTGAACTCCATTACTATAATTAGATTCATACTTTAACCCTCCCTTTTCATAATATTCCTTATGAAAACCATCAAGTTTTCCATTTTCATAATTGGCGTTTATTTTTATATGCCCATTTGCAAAATATTCAATGTAGCTTCCATGTTTCACTCCTTTTAGAATATTGAATTCGTATCTAAGTTTTCTTCTGTTATTATCAAAATATGTCTTATGAAGACCGTCATCTAAGTTTTCTTCCTTTTTTATCTCGTTATTATATGTGTATTTTATATTATTATAAAGAAGTGTAATTAAATATACAGTTAGAGCCAATAACGGGATTGAAAGAAAATAGAAATAAGGTGAGATGCTAATACTTAATAGAAGGCTTATTATTGATCCAACAATAAACAAAATTGTTGAAACAATAACTCTTGATTCTGCTTTTAAAGCTATTTTTAGAACTTTATTACTCATTTTATAAAATTAATTATTAAGTTTAAGATTCCTTTAATTATTTTATTTAATGTCTTTTTGTTTTCAAGGGCTTTAACCCAGCCAGGAGAGTGCTTATAATAGAATTTAATAAATGATTGTCCAAGGTGAAAATGCGCTAAAAAACTATCCCTAAAATCCCTTAGAACAAGCACCTGTGGATGATTATAATCGCCATAAACCATAGTGGCGATATAGCAACCGCTGCTTGATGATGGTTGTGGAGGCCCAATAAAATAATCTGGTTTTTTTCCCTTATGTTCATAATATAATTTCATTACATCTTCTTTTCGTCGCTGATAATTTTCAGGCGGTACCTCACGATAGATTGTGTTGTTAAATATTATATCATGATTTTCAATATGCCTTTTTTTTGTTTCTGGAGACATTGGGAAGTTTCTAGTTTCATGAAATAAATAACAGCATTCTATGTCATGTTTTCTAGTCTTATGATTATTAGCGTGTTTTATTGCCATAGCAACTACCAATTGAACAATCTGATCATAAAATGTTAAAAATTCTTTATTGTCTAGTTCTTTTTTCAGTTTGGGCAGATGTTTTTTAGACACTTTAATTAATTTTTCTGCAGGATATATTAAAGAAGGTTTATTATCATTTTCATGAAATACTTCATATTCGTCCCCAACCCATCTAAGTGATATAACAGACCTTGCTTTTACTGCTGTATCCCAACTTTCATAAACCTCCATTGCTTTGTTAAACGCAGCAATAAGCTCTCTTGAACTATCATTTACCCAATCACTAATAATTTGCTGGTTTTCATCAATCCTTGCATTTGTTTGACTTTCAAAGCCGCAAACTATTTTTTTAGCAAGCTTACATAATTTTAAAACTTTTTTCCCATCATCATTTTCTGCTTGCCCTTCTTCTCTTATTTTATTAAAATAATCAATCCCACATTGTAGAATCTCATCAGCCAATTTGCTAGCAAGTATTTGATATTTTAAATTTTCCTTGTTTAATATCTCTGATAATGATTCAAGTTGTGATTTTGTGTTTTCATGAAGTGCCTCTCCAAGCGAAAGAGCCTCTATTGGATTTTGTTCTCTGAGTTCTGAAGTTGTATTAATTTGATCCCTTATTTTATTAATTGGATCTCCAGTAAATTTTGTAGAAATATATTCTCTTGATTTTTTTGAAAATGTAGCAAAACTTGATAAAAAATTTTCTGTTGTGACTCCATTCTTTTTATTTAAAAATGGTTTTACTATGCTATAAATACTTGTTATGTATTTTATCTCAAGTTCTTCACTACTAATATTTACATGATTACCAATAATCTGTTTTGTATAGGACTCTAATGCTGAATGATTGAGAAACTTCCCTGCTAATAAAACACCTTTTATAAATAATTCATTTTCTATAGAATTTTCTTTAAGACTTTGAGCGATAATCAATGATTTTAAGTTAAATAAGCAAGATAAATTCTTAGAGGACACATCACCATCTTTTACTACTTTCTCCCAAATTTCTTTTGCTTTGTCTATGTGATCACTAGATAGTTTGTCGAATGCAGCTTCATCTATATGATTTGAATTCCAAAACCAAAATAATGAATGTAACAACCTGTTGAGGGGTTGTTCTATTTCGCTGTAAGCATTAGAAATTGATACTTTATCTCTTTTTATTTCTCCTAAAAATAAAAAATCAGTATCAAATGAAATTTTTTTACCTACCTCAGCAAACCTTGTGGTCTTGGTTACTTGTTTTTGAATTTCTCGTTCAGATGCGTTTGGCGAAATACCTAAAACGCAAAAAGGATTTTTATTTATAAAACTCATTATGTTGAGATGCTAATACTTAATAGAAGGCTTATTATTGATCCAACAACAAATAAGATTGTTGAAACAATAACTTTCAATTCTGCTTTTAAAGCTATTTTTAGAACTTTGCTGTTCATCTTATAAAATTAATTATTATGTTTAAGATTCCTTTAATTATTTTATTTAGTGTCTTTTTGTTTTCAAGGGCTTTAACCCAGCCAGGAGAGTGCTTATAATAAAATTTAATAAATGTTTGTCCTAGGTGAAAATGCGCTAAAAAACTATCCCTAAAATCCCTTAGAACAAGCACCTGTGGATGATTATAATCGCCATAAACCATAGTAGCAATATAACAGCCAGTTACTACGTCATTAACCTTGTCAGCCATCCCATTCTCTTGCAATAACCAATGACTGTCTTCAGAAGAATTACCATTATCCTCATAATTACCCTTTAGTACTTTAATGTTATTTTCATAACGCTTTCTAGTTTCATAGTCCATTTCTAGTGTACCTATTTTTTCAAACAACCGTTCAATTCTTTTTTGCTCCCATAAAAAGTATTTTTGGTATTCAATTGGGGTATAAAAAGTCATAAGTTCGTTAAATCTGTTGTATGGATGAACTAAACATGCCATTGAAGTTTGTACAATTTCATTGCTAATATTAAGGTATTCATTTGATTTTTCACCAAAAACAGACTTTATTATACTAGTATTCTGATTTAAGGTATTTAATAAAGATTCAGCTTTATCAATTAAATTTAATAAATCTTTATGCCTATCTCTCCATGGACTGTACATTAAATCTATACTCATATAATTAATATTCTATTTAATATTCCTTACATAATATTTATAAGAATAAGTCAAGCTGTGGTATTGAATTTTTAAAATTGACTATCCGAACGAAAGAACCTCAATCGGATTTTGTTCTCTGAGTTCTGAAGTTGTATTCATTTGATCTTCTATTTTTTTATTTCAACTGCTTCTAAATCTGATATTTTCGGAAGTTTAATTTCCTGAATTAAATCACTTAAATTGTTATTTGTTGTTTCATCTAATTTATTTCTACTTAAGTCCTTAATATATGGGACCTTTCCAAACCTATCGTATAAAATTTCATTAGTAACTTTTAATTTGGATCGTAATAGATTTAAGAACGTTATTTCATTTTCTTCAACTTTATTGTCTGCACTAATAAGTCTAAGTGATATCTCCATTATTAAAAGTTCTTGAACAATAGAAAAATCCGCAGATTTAATTTTTTCAAAAAAATCTGTTAATATTGATTTGCCCTTTGTTTTAATTTCGTTCACCAAAAAACTTAGCTCTTGACTTAAGTCTATATCGTTAAAATATGAGGTATTTTTGTCAATTTTTTCCATTTCTTCAACCTCAGATTGATCGATGTGACCATCACAGGCCATGACACAGAACGCTGTCTCAAATAAAATCTTTTTAAAATCTATACTTTCCATAATTTAATTTTTAAGTTATAATTATTTTATTGATTGCTTCTAAAAAATCCATACCATTAGTATATCTGTTTTCAATGTCTAACTCTAATGATTTAATTACTATATCGTCTAATTCCTTAGGAATTTTTGAGTCGACTAGAGATGGTGCTGTTGGACGTTTTTTCCTTGCCTCAATAATTTTCTTTCTGAAATCATCAAAATCATAAAATCCTGATATATCTATTTCCCAAGGGTATGCACCTGTTAACATTTTATACAATACAATACCGGCAGAAAAAACGTCACTTGCTGGCAGATAAATATTAGAATAACACTCAGGTGCAAAATAAAGATATCTTCCTGCTGCACTAGATATTTTATCTAATGCATTTACTTCTTGAGCAAGGCCGAAATCTGATAATAGACCTTTAGGTTCTTTTTTATTGTAACATATTAATATATTATCCGGGTTAATATCTCTGTGAATTATTGAATTAGAATGTGCCTTAGATAAACCTTTTAGAAAATCAGCTTGAATTTTTAATGTCTTTTCTAACGAAAGCTTAATTTCCCTTTTAAGTAAATCTGATAATGATTCTCCAGAAACAAATTCCATAGCAATGAAATAATATGTTTCACCACCTTTTTGAAAGTTATTAGTCTCAAATACACGTACAATGTTTTCATGCGTCAACTTAGATAAAATGAGGGCTTCTTTTATCAAAGTATCCAATTCAGAGTTTAAAACATATTCAGGTTTTAGAATTTTCAAAACCTGAAGTCCCAAGAATTTATGTTTAACTCTATAAACCTCACCGAATGCTCCCTGCCCTATAAAAAACTTTATTGTATAGGTATTATTTATTACTTCACCTCGTTTTAAAATCACAAAATCTCTAGTTCGTTAATACGGTTTCATCATCATTTTCAGTGATCGGACGATCTAAATTTGGTAATAGATCATATAGACCAACAACAATGGGTCTTAAAGATGCTTTAGTAGGATTGGTAGAAATAATTTGTTTGGCCTGGTTTAAGAGTGCCCTGGCTTGATTAATATTAGACCAGTCATGAGTGTTAAATTCATCGTCAAAGCCCTTTATCATTGCGATGTCTAACGCAACACCAGCTCCTTGATCTACTAAGCTGAAATTTAAACTCCTTATTTGGTCCATAAGTTCCTTTGCCAATTGGATGTTTTCTCCATTTACCACGTCATTAACTTGATCTTTATATTTGGATACAATTTGAGAAGTATTATTATTTCCATATTCCTGATTAATCTCTTCCAACCTTGTAATGAGTTCTGTTAACTCAGATTTAATAGTTGGCCATTCAGAAGCTTCTCCAACAGCATCAATGCTTTTTAAAACCTTCCGAAGTTTATCTAAAATTTTATTTCTAGTATCGTCATCTTCCCTACCATTTTCTAACATAGAACTTAAGTCATTTAAATCTCTTTCTATTTTTGAAATTTGATTCTCATCAACTGAGTTTGATGATTCATTTAATAGCTTGACAGAATTTATTGCTTTAGATATTTCAGTTTCTAATTTTTCAGCTGATATACTTGATTTAGTAGAGGTTTCTACGTCGAGTTCTATAGTTTCATCAAGATAAGGAAAATAAACTTCAAACTTATTTCTTCTTGATGTGTCAACATTAATTGTTAATTCGACATCTGAGCCAGATGGTAATAGTTTTGGGAGATCCTCCCCAGTAATAATTACGTCTTTAATATGCTCATTATTAATTGCCTTGGTACCATCAGATCCTGTATCCCCTTCATATAGTGGAATTTTAATAAAATCTTCTTTATTTCCAGGTCTAATTTGCTTTTGAGTTTTTAAACCACTTGTTTTTCCTATAGCTGGTAAAGAGGTGTTTTTTTCAAGCCCACTAATTGTCTTAAATCTTATTAGACCAGTTATATTATCCTTCAATTCAATTCCGATATTCATAGGTAATGTAGCACTTCCAATTTTTGATCCTTGAATTATAGTAATTTCATTAGGCTCACAATCATATACAGTTCCCTTAGCATCATAAGTCACAATATTAAAGCTATTAGCTTTACTCGGCTCAAGAATAACTTCAATTAACTCTGAATCTCCATCAATTTCCAGTTTCGCACTAGACCATCCTTTATCAGCCCTCACTAGTTCAATTAATAATGATTCAGGAATATTTCCGCTCGTTTTTTCTCTTAGTATGTGAATTGTAATGAATTCTTCCAACTCAACAGAAGTCGGTTCATATTTTAAATCTAACTGTATTTTAGCCAAATCTCTGTTTTGTAATTCGGTAGGCATTTCTCTTGTAGAAGCATACAATGCAGCACCAGCAGCAACAGCTGTCATAGGGTCTATGTTTGTGTTTACATTTTTTGAGAGTTGATCATTTAACATTGATCTAAGAAGCGGAGAGTATGTAGGACCTCCTACCAATAAAACCGTAGCTAAATCACTACCATTGATATTATTTCTATTGATTAAATCTTTACATATATCAATGGCTTGCTGGAAAATTGGCTCAACTGCAGTCTTGAAGTCTTCCCTTGTGATGGTAAAGTCAAGTTCAAATTCTTCACCGTTATCATCAGTTCCTGGGATTTCACCTATATCTGTTAAAATGTCATATGTTTCATTAAAAGATAATTGAATTTTAGCCTGTTCGCCATAAAACTTCATTGCATCTCTAAGAATATTTTTTTTGACCTCATCACTTAAGATATTTTCAATTGAAAATTCTTTTTTAAGAAATGGGATTATAACATTGTCTACTACAGCATAATCTAAGTCTTTCCCGCCAAGGTGATTGTCCCCTTCAGTATCAACAACTTTCATTATCCCTTCTTCAACCTTAATTAATGCTGAATCAAATGTTCCTCCCCCAAAGTCGAAAACAAGCCAAAAGCCATCTGTTTTACTAGCATCTAATCCATAAGCCATAGAAGCAGCTATTGGTTCTTGTAAAAGCTCAACATGAGAGAAACCTGCTAATTCTGCAGCCTTCTGTGTTGCATCAATTTGGGTTGTATTAAATTTTGCAGGGACTGTAATTACAGCACTAGAAACTTCATCATCCGTAATTAAAGATTTCAATGTTTTTAGTATTTCAGATGAAAGTTCTTCTGAAGAATAATCTTTCTCCATAAAGGAACTATGAAATTTTTTATCGGTTCCCATAGTTCTTTTGAACTCGATAAATGCATTGGAGGTATCAGCTTTAAATGAACGCATGGCTCCAAGTTTATCCCTCTTGTAGCTATTGTAAGCAGAGTCTCCTATAGAGATGGATTTCTTTTTATTAAAAAACACACACGACGGCATTGTGTCTTTTAAA
>Ga0209653_1000886_pt1 | contig 25405 bp, 27 predicted proteins | sample SaaInl6LU_22_DNA_FD_184644 | JGI IMG/M metagenome (GOLD analysis project Ga0209653, IMG submission 184644) | Marine microbial communities from expanding oxygen minimum zones in the Saanich Inlet - ESP_116LU_22_DNA (SPAdes) (version 2) | ecosystem: Environmental > Aquatic > Marine > Intertidal...
AAATAAGTAGCGGGTAATTAAATTATAGGATCATGCCAAAAATGAAAACTAAATCTAGTGCCAAGAAGCGTTTTAAGCTGACTGGTTCTGGGAAAATCAAGAGAAAGCACGCTTTCAAAAGTCACATCCTGACTAAGAAATCAAAAAAGCGTAAGCTTAAACTCACGCACAGTACCCTAGTGCATGAATCAGACGTTAACAGTATTAAAGAACAATTACGTCTGAAATAAGTAAGGGATTTATTAACCATGGAGTTCGGCCCAATAAAAGATTCTTAAAGAACGCCGACTACAAAAACAAATTAGTATGCCAAGATCAGTAAACTCAGTTGCTTCAAGAGCACGCAGAAAAAAGGTCCTTAAGCTAGCGAAAGGATACTTCGGAAGAAGAAAAAATGTATGGACAGTTGCTAAAAATGCTGTAGAGAAAGCCCTTCTTTACGCGTACCGTGACCGTCGTAACAAAAAGAGAAATTTTAGAGCCCTATGGATTACCCGTATTAACGCAGGTGCAAGACTGCACGGCATGTCCTATTCTCAATTCATGGGAGCGCTAAAGAAAAACCAAATCGAACTTAACCGTAAAGTTCTTGCAGATTTAGCAATGAATCAGCCAGAAGCTTTCAAAGCGTTAGTCGATAAGGTAAAGTAATATTTATTCAACCCCGCTATAAAAATCCTGATACCTTTGGTGTCGGGATTTTTTTTTCCAATTATGAATCTATCCAATATCAAAATGGTGGTGTCAGACATGGACGGCACCCTTCTCAACTCCAAACACGAGGTTAGTCCCCTTTTCTTAGAACTGCATGATCAGTTACATAAACGAGGCATTCGATTTGTTGCCGCAAGTGGACGTCAATATCCTTCGATGATTGTCAAACTCGCTGAAATTGGTGAGAAAATGAGCTTTATAGCCGAAAATGGCGCGTTGATTGTTGAAAACGAAGAAATCATCCATGCACAGGAGCTACAAATTAATATCGTAAAAGAGGTACTGAATACACTTAAGTCTCATCCCGAAATTGAACCTGTAGTATGCTGTGCCAATCAAGCCTATACTCCAAGTAAGAATCCTAAGTTTATTCAGATTCTAGAAGAATATTACTCCAGTCATCAGACCATTAAAGACATTAAAGAAATTCAGCACAACCCACTAAAGGTGGCTTTATATCACCCTATCAGTGGTGAGCGCAATATCTATCCGGCAGTAAAAGAGTATGACAAGGAATTACAAGTAAAGATATCAGGAGATTATTGGGTTGATTTGTCACATAAAGAAGCTAATAAAGGGGTAGCATTACAAAAGCTCTTAGACCATTACAACATAGATCGTAGTGAAATTCTAGTCTTTGGTGATTACCTCAACGACATCGAAATGCTACGGATGACGCCCAATAGCGTAGCTATGGGGAATGCGCACCCTGAGATTAAAGCAATGGCCACACTCGTTACTGAAAGTCACGACAATTTTGGAGTTGAAAAAGTACTTCAAGAATTACTTAAGCACTAAAAAGGCATATCGTCATCGTCATCAGAAAATGCATCTGATATCGAGGGTCGAATTTGACTAATATCATCATTCATTTTTGAGGCAAACTCAAAAGGTGAATCGTGGCGATCTAGATTATCAAATTTACCTAGAGAGCCAATAAACTTCAGACGAATATTATCTAATCCTCCATTTCGGTGCTTAGCGATAATCAGTTCTGCTTGACCTTCAGTAGGTGACTGCTCTTCATCATCCCACTCTTCTATTTTATAATATTCTGGTCGATAGATAAAAGACACGATATCCGCATCTTGTTCAATAGCTCCCGATTCACGAAGGTCAGAGAGTAATGGTCGCTTAGAGCCCCCTCTGGTTTCAACAGCACGAGATAACTGTGAAAGCGCGATAACCGGCACATTCAATTCTTTTGCAAGTGCTTTAAGGTTTCTTGAAATCGTTGAAATTTCTTGCTCTCGGTTACCTCCTTTTTGACTAGAACCCGCTGTCATCAACTGCAAATAGTCGATGATAATTAGTTTTATATCATGTTGAGAAGCCAAACGTCTTGCCTTAGCTCTCAAATCAAAAATAGAAAGTGAAGGAGTGTCATCAATATAAAGTGGCGCCTTTTCTAAGGCCTTAACCTTGACGTTTAACTGTTCCCACTCATGCTTTTCTAATTTTCCTGTTCTAAGTTTCTCAGAACTCAATCCAGTTTCTGAAGAGATTAATCGTGTAATTAACTGAACTGAAGACATCTCAAGGGAAAAGAAAGCTACAGGTTGACCCGAATTAACTGCAATGTTTCGGGCCATAGAGAGTGTAAGAGCGGTTTTACCCATACCCGGACGTGCCGCAATGATAATCAAATCACTCGGTTGCCATCCTGAGGTAACAGCATCTAATCGCTCAAATCCAGAAGCAATACCGCTTAAACCTTCTTTGTTCGAAATCTCCTCAATTTTCTTCTTCGCTTGAATAACTAAATCTTGAGCTGACTCAGCAGAACGCTTCAAGTTTCCTTGGGTCACCTCGTAGAGTCGAGCCTCAGCTTGATCTAATAAATCAAAAACATCCTGATTATCTCCATAAGCCTCTTCAATGATCTCGGTCGAAATCTTAATCAAGCTTCGCTGAACAAATTTTTGTAGAATAATTCGAGCGTGAAATTCAATATGCGCCGATGATCCTACTGCTCGAGAAAGGTCAATGAGGTAGTAATCTCCTCCTACCTTCTCTAACTTGTTCTTTTGCTTCAATAGGTTCGAAACCGTAAGGATATCAATCGGTTTGGTCTCTTGAAATAAGTCGTAAATGGCTTCAAAAATGTGTTGGTGTGCTTCTACATAAAAAGCTTCTTTATGTAGAATATCAATCACCTCATCTACTCCTTTTTTATCGATTAACATGGCCCCAAGTACAACTCGCTCAAGGTCTACAGCCTGTGGTGGCAGTTTACCTCGCTCAAGTGAAATCACCGGGTTGTTACCCGATGCATTCTGTATACGACTAGGGTTAGGACTATTCATGCTATTCTTGATATACCCCCATATCACAGTACTTCTGCATACGCTCTCTAATCATCTGTTTTACAGTAAGTTCTGATAATTCTTTGTGGGTTTTAGTAATTTTCTTTCTTAAGGTTTCAAACATAAGCGCTCGGTTGGAGTGCGCTCCTCCTAGAGGCTCTTTGATAATTTCATCAATGAGCGTCATTTTCTTCATGTCTTTAGCGGTAAGCTTAAGCGCCTCAGCGGCTAACTCCTTATATTCCCAACTACGCCATAAAATCGATGAACAAGACTCTGGTGAAATCACTGAATACCAAGAGTTCTCAAGCATCATTACACGATCTCCTACTCCAATGCCTAAGGCCCCTCCAGAAGCACCTTCACCAATAATGAATACCTGAATAGGTACCTCTAAACGAGACATTTCTAAAATATTACGTGCAATAGCTTCTCCTTGACCGCGTTCTTCAGCTTCGATACCCGGATAAGCTCCCGGAGTGTCAATAAAGCTAATTACAGGAATGCCGAATTTTTCTGCTGATTTCATCAAACGAAGTGCTTTTCGGTATCCTTCTGGATTAGCCATTCCAAAATTTCGGTATTGACGGGTTTTTGTATTGTATCCTTTCTGTTGACCAATGATCATATAAGATTGGCCATCAATTTTACCAAGTCCACCAATCATCGCTTTATCATCTCCTACCGAACGATCCCCGTATAACTCTAGGAAAGTATCTCCGCAAAGTGCTTTGATATAATCCATGGTATAGGGTCTGTTCGGATGTCTCGATAATTGGACACGCTGCCATGGAGTTAAACTTCCGTAGATTTCTTTTTTCTTATCGGTTAGCTTTTCTTCAATTTTCTGACAAGTCTCGCTAACATCTACTTCGCTTTCTTCACCAATCACTTGGCATTTCTGAAGCTGGTCTTCGAGTTCTTTTAAGGGTAATTCAAAGTCTAGATATTCCATAAAGAAATAGTTAGTTTTCAGTTAAGTCGAAAGACAAATATACACATTAACGCTTTGCTCTCGATAACAACAAGGTAGCAAGTGACCCGAAAAATAAAACTGGGAGAGAAACAGCCCAAAATGGAGAGAAACCGGCCTGTTCGGCTAATGTTGCGAACACCTTATCAAAGAATACATATACAAAGGCAATAGCTATACCAAAAGCAAGATTAAGACCTAAACCTCCCCTTCTCTTTACCGATGAAACAGCCACTGCAATTAGTGTCAAAATATAGGCCGAAATAGGTATAGCCCATCGTTTATATTTCTCTAAGATATAAGTGTTTACCGTTGGGCTACCCCTTCGTTTCTGATCTCGAATAAATTGATTGAGTTCGAATAGATTTTTGGTCTCAGCGATGTAAGAAACCGGCATTAAATCATCAATTGTGAATTGAAATACAGTATCTAAACGACTCTTCTGATAAATAACTTCTTTCTGATCTTCAAATATTCGTTTTTTATAGGAGGTTAATCGGTAGGTAGAGTCTGCAGCCATAAATCGGATATTAGCTGAAGACATCTTGTATTTTAATTGACCAATCGAGTCAAATTCTTCGAGGGTGAAATTGTATCCGATAAGTCGCTTTGGATCAAAATAGCTTACATATACAAACTGATTATCATCAACCTGATTGAAGATATTTCGAGTATTTCGATCTTCTTTATTATTATGAAAATAACGGCTCTCAAATCGATGGTAACCTGCACTTGCTTTGGGAACAAAGAAATTTCCCATCGCAAAAATTAATATCGCAACAAAGGTAGCTCCTATAAAATAAGGCCTAAGAAAGCGACGATACGACACTCCTGAACTTAAAATAGCTACCACCTCGGTGCGTGCAGTCAATCTTGAGGTGAAAAAGATAATCGCCAAGAATAATAAAATCGGCATCAGCATATTACCCAGCACCAATGTGAAGTTGAGATAATAATCGATTACCTCATCCATTGGCACCTGATTATCAATGATCTTATTAATCTTCTCGGCGAGAGAGGCTAAAATCCCAATTGGAATAAAGAGAAAAAGGATGCCAAAAAAGGTGAGTAGGTATTGTTTTAATATGTAGCGATCAAGTAATGTAATCATCTTACAATCGTTTACTCATTTTCTCAACCATCACTTCTTTCCAATCATAAAAATCCCCTGCAATAATATGTATTCGTGCCTCTCGAACTAACCATAGATAAAAACTGAGATTATGAAGAGTAGCAATTTGCTTTCCTAAAAATTCATTGGATGCAAATAGGTGGCGTAAGTAGGCCTTGCTATAGATGGTGTCTACATAGGATAGTCCTTCAGAATCGATGGGTGAAAAATCATCTTCCCATTTTTTGTTCTTGATATTTATCGTTCCCTCAGAGGTGAAAAGCATTCCATTTCTCGCATTGCGAGTAGGCATCACACAGTCAAACATATCAATACCTAAAGCAATATTTTCGAGAAGATTAATTGGGGTACCTACCCCCATAAGATATCGAGGTTTGTCTTCAGGAAGTATTTGACATACCACATCAGTCATTGCATACATATCTTCGGCAGGTTCTCCCACAGATAGCCCACCAATTGCATTACCTACAGCGCCTACTGAAGCAATATACTCTGCTGATTTTTCTCTGAGTTTAGGGTAAACCGAGCCTTGTACGATCGGAAAAAATGCTTGAGAGTAACCATATTTATAAGGTAACTTATCAAGAGCCTCAATACACCTATCGAGCCAACGATGAGTCATATGCATAGATCTCGCGGCATAATTGTACTCGCAAGGATACGGTGTGCACTCGTCGAATGCCATGATAATGTCGGCACCAATGATGCGCTGAATCTCCATAACATTTTCTGGAGTAAAGAAATGCTTCGATCCATCAATATGCGACTTGAAATGGACGCCTTCTTCTTTAATCTTACGATTAGCAGCAAGAGAGTACACTTGGTATCCTCCACTATCGGTAAGCATGGCACGATCCCATCCGATAAACTTATGAAGTCCTCCCGCTTTCTCAATAATATCCGTACCTGGGCGCAGGTAAAGATGATAGGTATTCCCAAGAATGATATCCGCATTGGTATCTTCCTTTAATTCGTGTTGATGTACCCCTTTAACTGTACCAAGAGTACCCACAGGCATAAAGATGGGGGTTTGCACCTCACCGTGATCGGTCACAAATGTGGCTGCACGAGCCTTACCGCATTTTGATTGTATCGTAAAATCCAAACTAAGCTATTAAAACGTAAAGATAATGGTTACTTTTGACCGCAAATGTACTACTGATGAATCTAACCTACCTCAACGAATTTACGACTCAAGTAAGAAGAGATATCGTTCGCATGGTACACCAAGTAAATTCAGGACACCCTGGAGGTTCACTTGGATGTACAGAATTTTTGGTTGCACTCTACCAAGAGATTATGGAGCGCAAAGAAGTGTTTGATATGGATGGTATCGGGGAAGACCTTTTCTTTCTTTCTAATGGACACATCTCTCCTCTATTTTATAGCGTGCTCGCTCGCAGTGGATATTTTCCTGTTTCAGAACTAGCCACCTTTCGTAAAATCGATTCGAGATTACAAGGACACCCAACGACTCATGAAGGCCTTCCAGGAGTTAGAGTCGCTTCAGGTTCTTTAGGTCAAGGTCTATCTGTAGCTGTCGGAGCTGCTGAGGCTAAAAAACTCAACAAAGACAATCATTTAGTTTATAGTCTACACGGAGATGGTGAACTTCAAGAGGGTCAAAACTGGGAGGCTATCATGTACGCTTCAGCAAAAAACATCGACAATTTAATCGCTACGGTAGACTATAACGGTCAACAAATTGATGGAAGTACCGATCAGGTGTTATCTCTTGGAAATCTTAAGGCTAAATTCGAAGCTTTTGATTGGACTGTAGTTCGCATTGAAAAAGGAAACGACCTTGAAGCTATCGTTGAAGGGCTTAACAAGGCTAAATCATTGACAGGTCAAGGAAAACCTGTGGCTATACTACTTCATACCGTAATGGGTAATGGTGTAGACTTTATGATGCACACCCATGCGTGGCATGGCAAGGCACCTAACGATGAACAACTACAGTCAGCACTCGAACAAAATCCTGAAACTTTAGGCGACTATTAAAAGACAATCCCATGAATTATATTAATCAAGGATCAAAAGATACAAGAAGTGGTTATGGCGATGCCATGACCGAACTAGGAAGAAATAACCCTAATGTAGTCGCTCTTTGCGCTGACCTAGTAGGTTCTTTGAAAATACAACCTTTCATCGATGAAAACCCCGAAAGATTTTTTCAGGTAGGAATTGCCGAGGCCAATATGATGGGAATCGCAGCTGGTCTAACTATCGGAGGTAAAATTCCATTCACAGGAACTTTTGCCAACTTTTCTACCGGTAGAGTCTATGATCAAATTAGACAATCAATCGCTTACTCAGGAAAAAACGTGAAGATTTGTGCTTCACACGCGGGTATTACCCTAGGTGAAGATGGTGCCACCCATCAAATTCTAGAAGATATTGGGATGATGAAAATGCTACCTCACATGGTAGTTATCAATCCTTGTGATTACAATCAAACGAAAGCCGCTACGCTTGCAATTGCTGAATATGATGGCCCTGTGTATCTAAGGTTTGGACGCCCTGTGGTTCCCAATTTTACAGAAGCCGGAGGGAAATTTGAAATTGGCAAGGCCCTTTTACTAGAAGAAGGTACAGACGTTACTCTAGTTGCTACAGGTCACTTAGTTTGGGAAGCGCTAGTTGCGGCAGACGAGCTTACTAAAAAAGGAATCTCTGCAGAGGTAATCAATATTCATACAATTAAGCCTCTTGATGAAGAAGCGATTTTAAAATCAGTTACGAAAACGGGATGTTTAGTGAGTTGTGAGGAGCATAACTATCTCGGAGGGCTTGGTGAAAGCATCTCTAGAGTTCTAGTGCAAAACCATCCGGTACCTCAAGAGTTTGTAGCGACTAAAGATACTTTCGGAGAAAGCGGAACCCCTGCTGAGCTCATGAAAAAATACGGGCTTGATTCCACTGCCATCATTGCTGCAGCCGAAAAAATTTTAAAAAGAAAATAAATGATGATCATGAAGAAAATCCTATTCACTGCACTACTAGCATTAAGTATTGCACCAAGTTTCGCTCAAGAGAAGAATTCTTGGGGAATCAAAGGTGGGTTGAATTATAATTCAAATGGAGATCTAATTAGCGAAGCTGGTGGAATCAAAGAAAGTCCGAAATCTAATACAGGATATCACTTTGGTTTTTATAAAAAAATACAGGTTTTAGGCTTTTTTTTACGACCCGAACTTATTTATACAGAAACCACTTCTGATTATGATGGTCAAGAGTTGAGTTTATCTAAAATAGATCTTCCTTTCAATCTGGGTTCAGGATTTATTGGGCCAACCTATGTTTTCGCAGGCCCTAGTTTTCAGTATATCATTGATAGTGAATTCAATGGTGTAGATGCACAAAGCGGACTGAAGGACATCTCCCTTGGTGCCAATTTTGGTATTGGCCTGAAAATTAATAAACTAGCACTAGATTTACGTTATGAAAGAGGACTTAGCGAGAAAGAGACTCGTTTCGTACAGCAGAGTGTAAGCGATGTAAATATTGATTTAAGGCCTAGTCAGTTAATTTTAAGCCTTTTTATCGAATTATAAGACTAATCGTCACAATCATCGCCGTCACCGTCATTGTCAGCATCGTAATAGCTGGATGAATCGTGCGGATCTAACCCAAGACTAATTTCACATTTTGTTGGTGTACCATCACCATCGTCGTCAACGTCTAAGAAATCGTTAGCCACAGGGAGTCTATTTTCATTTTCGTAATCCTCGTCGGTATTGTCGTCATAGAGATAACCATTACCGTTGCGGTCTTCAAGAATAGATAAAATTCCGTCACCGTCGTGATCAGTAGCTATTGCTTCGATAAGGGTAATTTCAAAGAAAATAGGACTGTATTGCGGAATATCTGCGGTTATGGTATTGTAGGATGCCATAGCTGAAGGAAAGAAAATAAATCCGTTTCCAGGATTAATGGCAGTAAAAGTTCCATCTAAATTCTCTTCGATCCCGCCTGAGGCCTTAAAAAAAGGCGTTCCTTCTGCGAATCCCCTAAAACCTTGAAAAGGTGCCTGAATCGTTGCTAAGTCAAACCAAGAACCCCCTTGCTTTACCTCGTCGAAAATACTGAGGTCTAGGTTACGTCCGGTGTACTGAACGTAAACTGAATCAGCAACTGAGGGTTGATTACCTATACCTGGGTTTACAATAAAGTAATAGAGGTTGTGTGGAACTCCATTTTCGATTTCATCTGCGGTATAATCTGCCTCATCTAAATTGAATTCTGAAGGACGGATATTAATAGAAGTTGAACCTAAACGACTATCATTCCATAGCGAAATGTCCCCATCTGCAACTTCAGAAATAGCTCCTTCTCGATACGTATGTCCTTTTAAGAAATTAACTAACTCTTCCTCATTAACCGCTCTAATAGAATCGAGCTTTGCTGGTGGAACAGAGATTACTCCAGATAGAGGATTATCCTTCTTACAGGATACTAAAAATGCAATAATTGTTAATAAGAGTAGTTTACGAAGCATCGAACCATAAATAAATGAGGCGGCAAGATACAATTTTCCCCTATTTTTGTTAGAGAGACTTAACACCTTTTAACACTGTGCGAATTGACAAGTATTTATGGGCCACTCGCTACTTCAAGACTCGATCTATGGGGAGCAATGCCTGTAAAAATGGTAAAATTCATATCAATGATCAGATAGCTAAACCTTCAAAAGAAGTTTATCCTGGTGATCACATTCGTGTTAGAATAGACCAAATCAACTACGAAATAGAAATACTCAACCTGCCTAAAAGCCGAGTCGGAGCAAAACTGGTTGATCAATACCGAAAAGATCGTACCCCAAAAGAAGCTTTTGAGCACCGAGAATTCGCAAAACTTTCTCAAGAATATTACCGACAAAAGGGAGAAGGACGTCCGACTAAAAAAGATCGCCGTTCTCTTGAAGCTTATACCACAAAATCCGAATGAAAGAACTTATCCTTAATCACCAAAAGATTGCGCACACCATACGTCGAATCGCATTTCAAATTCTCGAAACTTTCTCAGATGAGTCTGAAATTATCATCGCAGGCATACATGGATCAGGTAGCGTGCTCGCAGAAAAGATCGCCAACGAGTTAAGAAGAATCGATGAGTTAGAAATAAAGGTAGTTCGTGTTTCATTAGATAAACATCATCCTGGTGATAGCACTCCTGAACTAGATATCGATGTTGCACACTTAAAGGGTAAAGCGGTGGTTCTTGTCGACGATGTGCTTAATTCGGGAGCTACTTTAATGCATGGATGTCTTCCCTTTCTACATGCCGGTGTCAAAAAATTAAAAACCGCTGTTCTCGTTAATCGAAACCATAAAAAGTTCCCCATAAAAGCAGATTTTAAAGGGGTTTCACTATCTACCTCCTCCTTCGAGCATATCGAAGTAGTGTTCGAAGAGAATAACGACAGGGCATACCTAAAGTAATTCTACTATTTCTTTCGCGATGGTTTTGACTGATTTTTGATCAATGTCAATCACATGATGAGCCTGTAGATAGAAATTTGAGCGCTCAAATAAATGCTTGCCTATAAACTCTGGTAAATCCTCTTCTCCTATCGCTTGTATCAGAGGACGCATATCTTTCTCTGACACCAATCTTTCTGAAAGGGTTTTAATCGAAGCCTTTAAATAAAAAACTTTTGTTTTCAATGCCGACTTCATAAGCTCTAAATTGTTTCCATAGCATGGAGTACCTCCACCGGTTGAAAGAATCATACTACTATTTTCAAGTATTACTTTTTTCAATACATCGTTTTCTAAGCGTCTGAATTTCAACTCTCCAGAGGCTTCAAAAAAGTCTCTGATTGACATCCCAATTTCTTTCTCAATCGCATGATCTAAATCAACGAACGACAAGTTTAATTCGTTAGCTAATGTCTGACCAATGGTCGACTTGCCTGAGCCCATATAACCAAGAAGAATAATTTTCATATATGCCTATTGAATTTTCAAATATAGCCCTTATATTTGCACCCGATTTCGACCTGATAGCTCAGTTGGTAGAGCATCTCCCTTTTAAGGAGAGGGTCCTGGGTTCGAGCCCCAGTCAGGTCACAAAAGTTAAGACATGCGTGTCTTAACTTTTTTTGTTTACCAAAGACTGTAACTATTAGTTTCAGTTGATGCTCACGTGGTGGAATTGGTAGACACGCCATCTTGAGGGGGTGGTGTCCTATGGACGTGCTGGTTCGACTCCAGTCGTGAGCACTTAACCTTCTGTTAATCAATTGATTTTCAGGAGGTTTTTTTATTTATGCTATTTTTTAGAATGGTATGTATACGGTAAAACCTAAAATTTAGAGTGCCACTTTCAGAATTGATACCCCATACCAAAATAAAATTGTCTTTTAATTACAGAAATAATTGTCTTCAATAGATTGAAATGTTCAACAAAATGAGCCAATAATTCAAAATATTTAAAATTTTCAAACAAATCTTGGTGTTAATCACTATAGTAGCTATGATTTTACCTATTTTTGTTTAAGATTTTAGAAAGAATGATGAACAGTAGTAAAAAGTCGTTTAGTATTAGAGATCTCGAGAATCTCTCTGGAATTAAGGCACATACTATCAGAATTTGGGAGAAGAGATATAATCTTTTGAGTCCTGAGCGTACCGAAACAAACATTCGTACCTACTCCCTAGAGAGTCTTCAAAAATTACTCAATATCACATTACTTTATAACAGTGGATATAAAATCTCCAAGATTTCAAAAATCAGAGAAGAAGACATTCCTCTTCTAGTAAACGAGATTATCGCTAAAAACAGTGAAAAACACCATGCGATTAATGCATTCAAGTTAGCTATGGTGAATTTCGATACGCATCAATTCTATAACACCTATAATAGCCTAGTTGCAGATCGAAGCTTTAAAGAACTTTTTAACGAGGTCTTTATTCCATTAATGACCGAGCTGGGTATGTTATGGCAATCAAAAACCATTTCTCCGGCTCACGAGCACTTTATCAGCAGCTTAATCAAACAGAAAATTTATATTCAAACAGAGAAGTATCAAAAGCTACCTCCGACCAAAGAGAAACCAGTTTATGTACTCTATTTACCTGAAGGGGAAGTACATGAGATTGGATTACTGTTTTTGAATTACGAATTAGTATCAAAAGGTCATAAAACGATATTCTTGGGTCAATCAAATAGCATTTACAGTCTAAAAGAATTGCTGAATTATTACGACAATTTGAATTTTGTGTCTTATTTCACCATAAGCCCAGGACCAGATGAGTTAGACAGGTACTTTGAAGCCTTTTCTAATGAACTTCGAGGAAAGAATTCGAAACTTATGATTCTTGGCTATCAAACTCAGAAACTTCAATCTAAACCCAACTTTGATTTTGTAGAAATTTTCGAATCCATCGCGCACTTCACTGCACAGCTTCCTAATTAATGAAAAAGGTAATCGTAATAGGGTCAGGGTTTTCATCCTTATCTGCCGCTAGCTATTTAGCTAAAGCGGGACTTGAAGTTTCAATCTTTGAAAAAAATGATACACCAGGTGGAAGAGCTCGACAGCTTAAAAAAGACGGCTTCACCTTTGATATGGGCCCCTCTTGGTATTGGATGCCTGATATCTTTGAGAACTTCTTTCAAGACTTTGGAAAGACGACCAATGACTTTTACGAATTAGAACGCTTAGATCCCGGATATCAAATCTACTTTAAAGACAAACTGCTTAAGGTTTACGCCGACTTAGATCAACTCTGTGAAACCTTTGAAGAAATCGAAAAAGGTAGTGGTAAAAAGCTAGCCAAATTCATAGCCAAGGCTAAAAAGAACTACGAAATTGCCATAGGTAAAGTAGTGATGCGTCCAGGAATATCTCCACTCGAACTGGTCACTCCAGAAACCGCCATTAGAGTGGGCCAATTTTTAAAGTCAGTTAGTGATGTCATTAAGAAAGACTTTAAAGACGAGGCATTAAGAGCTGCCTTAGAATTTCCGGTTTTGTTTTTAGGAGCTAAGCCAGAAAACACGCCTTCTTTTTACATTTTTATGAATTATGCCGACTATGGTTTAGGCACCTGGCACCCTAAAGGTGGAATGTATGAAATTGTTAAGGCCATGGTATCGATTGCAGAGTCAAATGGAGTAACCATACGTACTTCATCTCCAGTTTCTGAGATAAAAATATCTGAAAACGGTATAGCAGAAGGTATCGTTCTTGAAGATGGAAGTTTTCATGAGGCTGACTTTGTTTTAAGTGGAGCCGACTACCATCACTCTGAAACGCTACTTCCAAAGCACTACAGGCAATATTCAGAAGCCTATTGGGAAAAACGAACCTTTGCACCTTCTTCCCTCTTGTTTTACGTTGGGTTTAATAAAAAACTAGACAGCACCTTTGCGCATCACAATCTGTTCTTTGATACAGACTTTAAGGCGCATGCCAGTGATATCTACGATAAAGCAAATTGGCCAAAAGAACCGTTGTTCTACGCTAATTTCCCTTCGGCATCAGACGCTTCTATGGCGCCTGAGGGTAAAGAAGCCGGATTCTTTTTAATACCGATTGCACCAGGAATTGAAGATACCCAGCAGCTTCGCGATAAATACTTCAATAAGATTATCAAACGACTTGAAGACTTCTATGGAGAATCACTTCAAGAACATATAGAATTCATAGAAAGTTTCTGTGTGAACGACTTTGTAAGTGAGTATAACTCGTACAAAGGAAATGCCTATGGCCTAGCTAACACCTTACGTCAAACAGCATTTTTAAGACCAAAATTAGCCTCTAAGAAAGTTTCTAATCTATTCTTCACTGGCCAATTAACCGTACCCGGACCAGGAGTTCCTCCGGCTCTAATCTCTGGAAAAATTGTATCTGAATTGTTATTGAAAAAAAAACTATGAAGACCTTGTTCGACAATGTTTCTGAGCAGTGCAGTCAGTTGGTGACAAAGGCGTATAGCACAAGCTTCTCAACAGCAACAGCGCTACTGGCACCCTCTGTTCGTTCACATATTTTCAACATCTATGGCTTCGTTCGTTTCGCAGATGAAATCGTCGACAGCTTTCATGACTACGATAAAGAACAGTTATTCAAAAACTTCGAGCGTGATTTAGCAGAGGCTTTAGAACATAAGATTAGTTTAAATCCCATTCTCAACTCCTTTCAATACACCTATCACACTTTTAATATCGATTATGATTTGGTCGCTGCATTTATGAAAAGTATGCGAATGGATCTTACTAAGACTACATATAGAAGTGTCGAAGAGTACAAGGAATACATCTATGGATCTGCAGATGTTGTCGGGCTCATGTGCCTTACTGTTTTTGTAGAAGGAGACAAAGAAAGGTATACCACTTTGAAAGAATCTGCAATGGCTTTAGGTTCGGCATTTCAGAAAGTTAACTTTCTTCGAGATCTAAAGGCAGATTTTGAAAATCTGGGTAGAACCTATTTTCCTAACGCCAATCTAGAGGCCTTAGATGAGGTATCAAAACAAGCCATTATTGATGAGATTGAGGCTGACTTTAATTTAGGTTTTAAAGGGATTCAAGAATTACCAGCAACAGTAAGATTAGGTGTATATACCGCTTATCGTTACTACAGTCGTTTACTCGATCGATTAAAAAACACCCCGCCATTAGAAATTAAAAATAGTCGTATTCGAGTTCCGAACTACGAAAAGATAGGGCTAGTGGCACAATCCTATTTTGAAATAAAATTTCAACGCGTATAAATCTATGAACACACTACTGGCAATTTTGACGTTTTTAGGAACCTTCGCGATCATGGAATTCATGGCATGGTTTATTCACAAATATATCATGCATGGCGTATTATGGGCTCTTCATAAAGATCATCACCATAAAGATCACGATTCTTGGTTCGAAAGAAACGATGCCTTCTTTTTATTTTTCGCCGGTCTAAGCATGTTCTTTTTAATGTTTGCTAAAGAATATTTTTGGTTAGCAACTCCTATAGGCTTAGGAATTCTAGCTTATGGTATTGCTTACTTTGTTGTTCATGATATCTTCATACATCAGCGTTTTAAATGGCTTAGAAATATCGATAATGCTTATGCTCGTGGAGTTCGACGTGCTCATAAAATTCATCATAAGCACTTAGGCAAAGAAAAAGGTGAGAACTTTGGGATGCTAGTTGTTCCCAAGAAATACTTCAAGTAAGTGATCGGAATCATTGGTTCTGGAATTGCAGGACTTTCAGCAGCCCTTCGACTCAAGAGCTTGGGTTACGAGGTAACCGTTTTTGAGGCGCATCCAGGGCCAGGAGGTAAACTTGATCAAATAACTCAAGGTAGGTACCGATTTGACTTAGGTCCTTCCCTATTTACCATGCCCCAATATATTGATGAGCTCTTTGAACTCTATGGTGAGAATCCGAGAAATCACTTCAATTACCTTAGAAAAGAAACCCTTTGCAACTACTTTTGGTCAGACGGTACCCGCTATCAAACTCCGAGAGATAAACAACAGTTTGTAGAGTCTTTCAGTGATACCTTCAATGAAAACCCAGTAAAAGTCAAACAATTTCTTGAAGACAATGGGCTGAAATATGAGCTCACCGCTCCTCTATTTCTGCAGCGATCTCTACACCGAATAAAGACTTATTTGAATTGGCTAACCCTCAGAGCCCTATCAAAGATCCATAGACTTGATTTATTTCAGCCCCTTTACAACACATTAGAATCCTACTTTAAAAACTCAAAAAGTGTACAATTCTTTAGTCGACACGCTACTTATAATGGTAGTTCTCCCTACCAAACTCCTGGGATCATGTCGCTTATACCACACTTAGAAATGCACTTTGGAACCTATTATCCCGAAGGAGGCATGCGGAGTATTACCGAATCACTTTATCAGCTTGCCCTTAGACAAGGAGTTAAATTTCACTTCAGTGAAAAAGTAACCAGCATTGAGTTAAGAAACGGGAAAGCAATTGGTATTTCTACGGCTAAAGGTTCTTACCCTTTTGATATTGTCGTAAGCAACATGGATGTTGTCCCTACTTACAGAAAACTACTTAAGGGTATTAAGGCACCAGAAAAAACATTGGCTCAAGAACGGTCTAGTAGCGCATTGATATTTTACTGGGGTATTAAAAGAATATTCAATGATTTAGATCTGCACAATATCTTCTTTTCTGATGAGTACAAAGAGGAATTCAAGTGCATCTTCGAGAAAAAGACGCTTTCAGAAGACCCAACAGTTTATGTGAATATTAGTAGTAAGCACACGCCCACCGATGCTCCTGAAGGAGGTGAAAACTGGTTTGTAATGATCAATGCTCCAGGAAATTATGGTCAAAATTGGGAAGAACTGATCGAACTGTCGCGGGAGCGTATATTAAATAAGCTAAGTAGGCTTTTAGGCGAAAATATCAAAGAACTTATCGAAACTGAATTTGTTTGGGATCCAAGAGGTATTGAAGCCAAAACCGACTCATTTTTAGGAGCCCTATACGGCGCAGCAAGTAATGATCGAATGGCTGCATTCTTAAGACATCCAAATAAATCGCCGCAAATTTCAAACTTGTATTTTTGTGGTGGATCTGTACATCCCGGCGGTGGTATTCCGCTATGTGTACAATCTGGCAAAATAGTAAGCGAACTAATCAATGAAGACTTCCCAAAATAACCTTATTTCTCAAGTGATCGCCTTTATTTGGCTTCCTCACGTAGTAGGTATTATTGGTATCAGTTTAGGGTTTCAAGAGTGGTTCGTTCAAAAGACCGTTTTAAACCTTATCGCTTCTTTTGGATTCTTCGCACTTTATTTTCCTGTTCAAAACAGAACGCGCTGGATGCTATTTGGCCTATTCTTCTTAGGCGGGATGACTGTAGAATGGCTCGGTGTGCATTACGGACTATTCTTCGGAGATTACAGCTATGGAGTTAATTTGGGGCCCAAAATCGATGGCATTCCATTAATAATAGGTGTCTTCTGGGCGGTACTTACCTTTATCACGGCTAGAATAGCTAAAGCGATATTGCCAAAGAAAACGACAATTCTTATTGTAGCCGCCTTTGGAGCACTACTCATGGTCGCACTAGATCTTTTGCTTGAACTTCTTGCCCCTCATTTTGATTACTGGACCTTCAACCCGATCGCGCCTCCATTAGAGAACTACATCAGTTGGTGGGCCTTCGGTTTTGTATTTCAACTGATCTTATTAGGAGTTGAAAAAGATGAATTTGCAAGCGACAAAGACTCTCTTAGAGTATCTACTCACATTTATTTAGCCCAAGCTCTATTCTTTGGTGCACTTGCGCTATTTCGATAGATTCAATCTATCATATGAACCGACTATTTCATAAGGCTGAAAACGACTAAATAGCTCTTCACTATACCAGTCTAACTTCTTAGTCATCGAAATAGCTGACTGATGCTCCTTTTTTCGATAAGCGAAGGCCATCATCTCTTCTTGTGAATCCCAAATAGAAAAGGTTGCCATATTTCTAAAAGGAATCTCCCCAATTCCTTTTGTGAAGAGCAATCCCGAGCTTTTAAAAACTCGACTACTCACTGCGGGCACAGCATTCCAGAATCTGAATTGATAACGGGTCTTTATTGTGGCTCGAGTTATTACTGCAATCCTTTTTTGATGCTCATCTAGTTCTGATGATCGATGAAAAGGATTTACTCCTCCCCATTCACCCTTTGCCTCAATACTTCGCATAGAAACTCGCAATAATTCAGCACATTTGCGAACATAAGAGGAGTACAACATCGAACTGCTAAAGAAATAAGAAGCAGCATCCTTGTTTTCCCAAATTTGAACGAGGGCATAGGTAGACCAATCCGGCCAAGGAGAGAATCCTTGTTTTCCTGTACCCATCAAAAAAAAGCGCTCCTGGCCCTTTACTTTTCGTAAAGGACCACGAGCGAATTGCATCATTAAAAAGGCCCAGAATTTGGTAGACCATCGATCAAATCGAAAAAAAGTGATCGTAGTTACCTGCTGAGACATAAGATGGTTTAAGCGTTCTCCTTTTTAATCACATTAAGGGCAGAACCTTCTACAAACCATCCGATTTGAGAATCATTATAGCTATGATTTACCTTAATAATATCTGAGCTACCATCTTTATGGTTAATCACCAAAGTAAGCTGTTTACCTGGAGCAAACTCATCAATATCAACGAAATCAAAACGATCGTCTTCTTGAATTAAATCGTAGTCTGCCTCATTATCAAAGGTAAGCGCTAACATACCTTGCTTCTTAAGGTTAGTCTCATGAATACGAGCAAAAGACTTTACAAGAACAGCAGCCACCCCTAAGTGACGAGGCTGCATAGCAGCATGCTCTCTTGAAGAACCTTCACCGTAATTGTGATCTCCTACAACAATAGAATAGATACCATTGACCTTATAATCACGTTGGGTGTCAGGAACCGCGCCGTATTCTCCTGTCAATTGATTCTTAACCAAATTAGTTTGTTGATTGAATGCATTGACTGCACCAATTAGGGTGTTATTTGCGATATTATCTAGATGACCTCTATAACGCAACCATGGCCCAGCCATAGAAATGTGGTCGGTAGTACATTTTCCGAAAGCCTTAATCAGTAACGGAATATTCTTTAATCCACCTCGGCTGATTGGAATAAAAGGATCTAATAACTGAAGTCTTTGAGACTCTGGAGACACTTTTACAGAAACTCCACTACCATCCTCTACAGGTGAAACATAACCTGCATCTTCAACAGCAAAACCTTTTGGAGGTAGCTCGTACCCTCTTGGTTCATCTAATTTTACCTCTTCACCCTCATCATTGATCAGTGTGTCAGTCATTGGATTAAAGTCTAAACGACCTGCAATCGCGATTGCAGTTACAAGCTCAGGAGAACCTACAAATGCGAGGGTGTTAGGGTTACCGTCTGCACGCTTCGCAAAGTTTCTATTAAATGAGTGCACGATAGTGTTTCTAGGTGCATCTGCTGCATTATCACCATAGCGATCCCACATACCAATACATGGTCCACAAGCATTGGCAAAAACAGTAGCACCGATAGCGTTGAACGTGTCGATGAATCCGTCGCGATCAATCGTGTAACGAACCTGTTCTGATCCCGGTGTAATCTTGAATTTAGCCTTGGTGGTTAGTTTCTTGTCTGCAACCTGTTTTGCAAGTGAAGCCGCTCTCGAAATATCTTCATAAGAAGAGTTCGTACAAGAACCGATTAGACCTACCTCCACTTGAAGTGGCCAATCGTTTGTTTTAGCAACTTCAGACATTTTCGAAATTGGTGTAGCTAAGTCTGGAGTAAATGGTCCGTTAAGGTGCGGCTCAAGAGTTGAAAGATCAATTTCGATTACTTGATCGAAATACTGCTCTGGATTCGCGTATACTTCAGGATCAGCAGTGAGGTACTCTTTAACTTCAAAAGCAGCATCAGCAACGTCTGCGCGATTAGTAGCTCTTAAGTAGCGATCCATCGATTCATCGTATCCGAAGGTAGAAGTAGTAGCACCTACTTCAGCTCCCATATTACAGATGGTTCCTTTACCAGTACATGACATACTTGTTGCTCCTTCACCAAAATACTCGATGATTGCTCCAGTACCTCCTTTAACAGTTAGAATATCAGCTACTTTTAGAATAACGTCCTTAGGAGCTGTCCATCCTGAAAGTTTACCCGTTAGTTTAATACCGATAAGTTTAGGGAATTTCAGTTCCCATGCCATACCTGACATAACATCAACAGCGTCAGCACCACCAACACCAACTGCAATCATTCCCAATCCACCAGCATTTACTGTGTGAGAGTCAGTCCCGATCATCATCCCTCCTGGGAAAGCATAGTTTTCAAGTACCACCTGGTGAATAATTCCTGCACCTGGTTTCCAGAATCCAATACCGTATTTATTTGAAATAGAACCTAAAAAGTCGAAGACCTCGTTTGAAGTTTCATTCGCTCTCTTTAAATCCTCACTTGCTCCTTGTTTTGCCTGGATAAGGTGATCACAATGAACTGTAGTTGGAACGGCAACTTTAGACTTGCCTGCATGCATGAATTGAAGTAGTGCCATTTGAGCGGTAGCATCTTGGCAGGCAACACGATCTGGAGTAAAATCTACATAGTCTACTCCGCGCTTAAAAACAGTCGAGGGAGTACCATCCCAAAGATGACTGTAAAGAATCTTTTCAGAGAGAGTTAATGGTCTACCCGTGAGATTGCGAGCAGCTTCAACACGAGCGCCCATTCGCCCATAAACCTCCTTGATCATTTCAATATCGAATGCCATATACAGTGTGTTTAATTATCTATTTTTTGCGTGCGTGAAATTACGAATATTCACTTATTTCTTCAGCCAATTACTAGTAAAATCGCAGTCTTTTCTAGAGTCATTAATTTGAACGTAGGTTTGTTTAATTTTCTCTGAAATCCACTTTTCGATGAGTTTGCGTTCTTTATCTGCAAGAGCTAATTCTTTAATCTTAGTATAATCTCGAGCAAAGTCTGCCATGTGCTCGTCGTAACGATTAGCAATCTTCATGATTTTAAATTTAGGAGCTCCCCCTCTTGGATCATCTTCGCGAATAGGTTTTGATATTTCATTGTCTCTTAAACGTGCAACCTGATTATACAAAGTAGGATCCATATTCGTCAACTCAAATCGAGCACTGTAATCTTGCGGATTTCGAAGGATTCCTCCATCATATTTAGTTTCTGTCTCGTCTGAAAATTGTAAAGCCGCCTCTTCAAAACTTAATCGATCGGCAATAATTTCGTTTCGAATACTATCTAACTGGGTTTTTGCTGCTGTAATTTGTTCGTTAGAAATTTCAGGTATCAATAAAATGTGTCTCAAGTCAACTTCTTGGCCTCGGATCTTCTCCACTAAGATAATGTGATAACCAAAGTCTGTTTCGAATGGCTCGGAGATCTCTCCTTCACGAAGTGAAAAGGCCACATCCTTGAATTCCTTAACAAACGGAGTCTCTCGGGTCATACTGTAGGCTCCCCCGCTTGACTTCGAACCAGGATCTTGACTGTACAGAATCGCCTTAACACTGAAACTAGAACCATTTTCAATGACGTCTTGACGAATTTGTTCTAGACGTTGAATGATACGACGCTTCTCCTCCTCAGAGGGTTTCGGTTGTTTCACAATTTGAGCGATCTCTAATTCAGCTCCAAAAACTGGCCGCTTAGTGATCGGAATATCATAGAAAAACTGACGAACTTCTTCAGGAGTCACCTCCACCTCGCCAACAATTTCCATTTTCATCTTTTCTGCAAGCATTCTAAGCTTATTGATATCGTAGAGCTCATCTTTAAAAGATTGTAGGTCAGGTTGATTGTAAAACTCTAAAACCTTCTCAACCGATCCAATCTGGCTTGCTAACTGTTGAATCTGACGGTCACTAGTTGTATTTACTTCTGTATCTGAAACCAGTAAACTGTCTTGAACAGCCTGGTGCGCATACAAACGGTCTTCCATTAGTTTACCTAACAACTGGCAATCGCTAATTTCACCGGCGGCAGCTCCTTGATTCTCGATATCTACTTTGAGCTTTTCGATATCAGAATCTAAAATCACATAGTCACCCACCACAGCAGTAACCCCATCAATCTTAACTCTTCGAGTTGATTGTGCGTTAGCCGTGAATGAAAAAGTAAGTAGTGCTAAGAGAAAAAATCTAACGGAAAATTTCAAAGTTTCCTTTACGTAGGGCATCTTTAAGTAATTGTTTTTGAATGTTATCAATTCGGTCAAATTGGTTTCTATTGTCTAAAATTTGCTGAAGTTCTGTCTCTGCAAAAGTAAAAGGGGCAATATCGCCTTTTTTTCTCGTATCTAGAACCTGTCCGTAGTAATATCCGATACTATCTTGAAGACTAAAGAACTGATACGGCTTTAGATAACTCTTGGCATTCTGATAAGTAAGGGGTCGAATGCGTTCAATGATCGATGAACTGCGCACCCAAAGAGAATCGTTTAGATAAACTTCAGTCAGATAATTATGGCTGCTTAGAGAGTCTATAAATAGGCGATCAGTTTCATTATACCTCTTAAAACGTTCTTCAATTTCATCAGGCTTGGTATATGAAGAACTAAGTGCTATGAATCGCAGTTTAATTAGATCTTCATCTAGTAAAAGACTTGATTTTTCTTTATCGTAAAGCGCACGAAGCGCTTCTTCTTCGATTAAAGTGTCGTTACCAATAGAAGCAATGGTATTGTAATACGCTTGAGTATATAATTCGATACGATAATTTTCAACCATGCGATCAAGTTCCCATTGATCTGACTCTGAGAGGTAATTCAGGGCATTTTCCAAAGAAAGTCTCTTTGCCGCCCACGATTCAATAAAATCGTATTGTGCTGACACAATAGAAAGCGAGTCAGCTAAATAAGAAAAATCAGGTAAGTCAGATTTATAAAGGACGTAGCGCCCTACTCGCGCGACAGTCTCGGCGTTAGGCTCCTCAGAAACGATGAGATCACAACTACTTAAAAAGAGTAGCAGAAAAGAAGCAATGGTAAGCCCGAGCCTAATACGATTCATAAATTCAAAATTAAGCATAATCGTTGGTATCTTTGAACCTATGAAACCAAAACAGATTCAGCTTCTTTGGGACTTCAGAGGCCCTGCTTCAGAACCTACTGCAACACACTTTCTAGAGCATTTACTCCAATACCTAAATCAACCGAATAATCAAGATATTATTCATGCTGATTCTGGCACTAAAGTGACCAATATATCCTTGTGTTCAGTATTCCTTAACACATCGATAGAAAGTCTAGAAAAATTAAAATCCGATTTAAAACCGCACAGAGGAGTTTATATTGATGACCCTACCGGTTCGGCATAAAGATCAAAATCTGCTGCCTCTACAATTTTAAGATCAACAAAATCACCAACGCGCAAGTAATGTTTCTTGGCATCTACTAACACCTCATTATCTACTTCAGGTGAGTCAAATTCGGTTCGAGCTACAAAAAAGCCATCTTCTACTCGATCTACAAGACATCTATAAACTCCACCGACATACCTTTGATTAAGCTCCCAAGAAATCTGTCCTTGGATTTCCATGATTTCTGCAGCTCGCTGCTCTTTGATTTCTTCAGGAACATCATCTTCTAACTGATAGGCATGAGTGTTTTCTTCATGGGAATAAGTAAAGCATCCGAGACGCTCAAATCGCGTTTCTTTCACCCAATTTTTCAACACCTCAAAATCTTCTTCTGTCTCACCCGGATATCCGACAATAAGTGTAGTTCGAATCGCCATACCCGGAACAGAGTCTCTAAATTTTCGCAGCAGCTGGTCAGTTTTAGCCTTGGTTGTACCTCGGCGCATACTTTTAAGTACTGGGTCGGCTATATGTTGAAGAGGAATATCGATGTAATTACAAACCTTTGGCTCGTTAGCGATAACCTCAAGAACGTCTTCAGGGAATCCGGTAGGAAAAGCATAATGCAATCGAATCCAATCAATCCCATCAACTTTTACTAATGCTTTAAGAAGTCTCCCTAACGCTCGCTCTTTGTATAAATCAAGACCATAAAAAGTTAAATCTTGGGCAATTAAAATTAACTCTTTAACCCCCTTTGCAGCTAAAACCTCAGCCTCAGTTACCAAATCCTCAATAGGTGTTGATCGGTGAGAGCCTCTCATCAGAGGGATAGCACAGAAAGAACAAGGTCGGTCACAACCCTCAGAAATTTTCAAATAGGCAAAGTGCTTAGGAGTGCTATTTAAGCGCTCTCCGACTAGTTCATGTTTGTAATCAGCTCCTAAGGTCTTTAGAAGTTCTGGGAGGTTTCGAGTACCGAAATAACGATCAACATCAGGAATTTCTTTCTCTAAATCTTCTTTGTAGCGCTCACTTAAACAGCCTGTTACGTAAACCTTCTCAACCCTCCCTTGGTTTTTTTGATCTACGAAATGAAGAATAGTATCAATACTTTCCTGCTTGGCATTAGCAATAAAGCCACAAGTATTAATCACTACAACCTCACCCTGTCCTTCGTGTACCACCTCTTTACCGTTGGCCTTTAGCTGACCGCTAAGAACTTCAGAATCGTAAATATTCTTGCTGCACCCTAGTGTTACTACGTTAATTTTCTTTGGGCGGATAGATTTTGTCCTCATTACTAAACTTCAAAAAAAGTATCTACAAATCGCTCAGCATCGAAGGGTTGAAGATCTTCAATTCCTTCTCCGACACCAATAAATCGAACGGGTATATTAAATTGGTCCGAAATGCCTAAAACCACTCCCCCTTTAGCACTGCCATCTAACTTGGTGACCGCAAGAGAGGTAACCTCTGTAGCAGCGCTGAACTGTTTCGCTTGTTCAAACGCATTCTGACCTGTAGAACCGTCAAGTACCAGTAATACCTCATGAGGAGCATCAGCTATCACCTTAGACATTACTCGTTTAATTTTAGACAATTCATTCATCAGATTGATCTTATTATGTAAACGGCCCGCTGTATCTACGAGTAATACATCGACATCAGATGAAACCGCCTTGCTAACAGCCTCATAGGCTACCGCAGCAGGATCTGCATTAGCAGCAAGCTTGACTAGAGGGACATCTGCGCGTTCTGACCAAACCTCTAGCTGATCGACAGCAGCAGCTCTAAAGGTATCAGCAGCTGCAAGCATTACTTTTTTGCCCTCATCAGACCACTTCTTCGCTAGCTTACCGATAGTAGTTGTTTTTCCTACACCATTAACCCCAACAACCATAATAATCGCGAGCTTACCAGTCGCAGAAGCCCCGAGCTCACTAACCTCATTTGATTTAAAGAGCGACTTAATTTCATCCTTTAAAAGAAAATTCAACTGATCAGTTCCTAAATAAGGATCCTTCTGAACACGTGCCTCTAATCGATCAATAATTTTCAGCGTAGTATCAACTCCTACATCAGAAGCAATTAAAACCTCTTCAAGGTTATCTAAAACCTCTGCATCGATTGTCTTTTTACCAGCAACAGCGGTAGCAACCTTGGAGAAAAAACCTTGTTTAGATTTTTCTAAACCCTTATCGAGGGCTTCTTTATTAACGCTCCCGCTAAACCATTTATCAAATAATCCCATGAGATAAAATTACGAACTGATTGAGTACAAAAAAAGCCGCTTGAAGCGGCTTTAACTCAAATGCTAACGTTCAATTACTTAGCGTTTAACCAATCGTTTACAAGCTCAGGAGCCATAACTGATTCAACAAAAGTATAAGCGCCAGTCTTAGGTGAGCGAACCATTTTAATCGCTTTGGTAAGACGCTTTGAACTAGTCTGTAATGATGCTACT
>Ga0209653_1000887_pt1 | contig 25402 bp, 26 predicted proteins | sample SaaInl6LU_22_DNA_FD_184644 | JGI IMG/M metagenome (GOLD analysis project Ga0209653, IMG submission 184644) | Marine microbial communities from expanding oxygen minimum zones in the Saanich Inlet - ESP_116LU_22_DNA (SPAdes) (version 2) | ecosystem: Environmental > Aquatic > Marine > Intertidal...
TACAACTTGAAAATCAATATTCTGTGCGTCCAACACCCGCATCCGATCTTCAATGTCAGTCATTGCAATTGTGCGGTCTTTGTCTTGCTGCATATTTAAGCTTTTGGTTTCAGCGTTCGAATGTTTAACCATTGCAATCTTGGACACGTCCATGTGCGGACCCATGTAGTCAAAACCTGCGGGGATCATAACATGAGCGTGGATATCAACCGTTTTTGTTGCAAGTTTGGCTTGTCCAACTCCACCTTCAGGAGCAGCGCGTCCGGCGGTTGGACCATAACGGTTAATGCTATCGCCTAACTGCGCGGTATCGATAGTTGCGTGAGACATCGAAAGGGTCCTTCAAAAAAATTTACCTATTGAAGGATTGCCAAAGTTTGCGAACACAATGGCAATCCAAATGTTATACTCTAGGACATCAGTTACTGATTGGCCGCCAGCCAAGCTGCTGCCTCGGCTTCTACTTCAGCACGATCGAAATCGTTTGCGGCTTCGATGTAAGTGTCGTTCAAAAAGGTCGAAACGTCGACCTCAGCATCCATTACTCCTGCCGCTATCATACGAGGCTGGATAGCAGTCCAAACATCTGGCTGAACGTCACCGAGGCGAGGGGTTGTCGAGATATTCATTGGCAAGACCCCTTGGAAAAGACCCATACCAGCGGCTTCAACTTCCCATTCTTCTGGAACGTCACGACGAAGAATTTGTTCAACAGCGTCTGGGTTTATCATCCCAACGTAGATACCCTTCGCCCAGGCGCGGAAGAAGCCTTCCATTGCCTCACGCCGTTCTTCGATTCTGCCGGCATCAATCGCGAGTGTATTGGCTGGAGAAGCGAGTAAAGCTTCTGGGGTCACGGTGTCTATTTCGATGCCGTTGGCGACCAAAGCAGCCCAATCAAAAACCGAGCCAGATATCGCCGAGACATTTCCATCACGTATTGCCGCAGCTAGGGTAGGGCCACTCTCACCCAAAATAACTGTATCCACATCGTCAATCGAGTGCCCAGTTATATCCAATGCCGCCTGGAGGAAAGCTCTGTCACGATCTGAGACCAAACCAACGGTGGTTCCAACCAGGTCATCCATACTTTGATAATCACCGCCCGCGAGAACCGCGATACCCTCTGGAGCGTTTTGCATTACCTCAAACACGGTATTAATGTTTGCGCCCGCTAAAACCGCACTAATGGTTTCATTTTGGTCCAGCATGGCCAGATCAGCTTGTCCATTTTGGACAAATGCAACATATGGGATAGAGGTGTCTGAAGGCAAAAGATTAACTGATACACCTTCTTCTTCAAAATATCCCAACGCTTCACCCACAACAAGCGGGTAAAACACTGCCGAGCGTGGTGTCGGCTTGATTACTGTAATGACTTCTTCAGCCCAACTAGCGGTAGAAATGCCAGCCAGTGCTACAGCCGTAGATAGCAACATAGAACGATACATTTTCATTTCTTTCCTCCCATTATTTACTTAACGCGTCGTTTATAGGCGCGCCTCTTAGCCCAGGACACAGAAGCCCTGCGCGCTTCACGACGCCAAAAAACAATTCGGTCGTCGAGAAATTCCATCGTGTAGAACAAAATTAACCCAATTAGCGTCATACTTAGTAACGTGGCAATCGATGAGGCCATGTTGAGTTGGAATGAGAAACGGTTCATCAAAACTCCCACGCCGTCAGTTGCTTGACTAAATTCAGCCACCACAGCACCGATCAATGCTGTCGTAAGTCCAATTTTCAACCCGGCAAAAAACATTGGTAGCGCAGAAGGCAATCGAAGTTTAGTGAAAATCAGGATATCTGCTGCGCCGAGAGATCTAAACAGATCTTCACGATCCTCGTCACGCTGTATTAGACCAGTAAGCGTATTTACATAAATTGGAAAAAAGCAAAGTACTGCAGCAAGTGCAATTTTTGACCCCATACCATATCCAAACCAAGCTATTATGACAGGGGTCAGAGCAATGCCCGGTGTGACATTCAACAAAATTGCATAGGGCGCGATGTACCGCTTAAAAGGCTCTGACAATGCTGACGAAACGGCCAAAATTACTGCAATCGCTGCACCAATCGTAAATCCGAGCACCGCTTCTGCGAACGTAATCCCAAAGTGATAGTATATTGTACCTTTAGTAAAATATAACTCAATTATAGAAGCAACTATTGCGCTGGGAGCGGGGATCATAATGCTTTTGATTAGGTCCGTTGCCACAGCAACTTCCCAGATAATTAGTAGAAAGACAAATAGTGCAAAGTGTGGAGCGAGTTGAAAAAACTTAACTCCAATGGGCACACGCGATTGTTCGCGAGCTGCTTCCGACGAGACAACGGACATCAAAATCCCTCCATTTTTCTGGCACGCTTGGTGCTGACGCGCGCTAGACCGGCTTCATTTTTCCAAAATGCAATGCGGTGGTCTAGCCATTCCATCCCTCGAAAGATAAGAAACCCGATTACTGTGAGCGTAAATATGCACGCGAAGGCTGAGGCCATGTTGAGGTTTCGAGTATAAATTAAAATCATTGATCCGAGGCCCTTGTCGCGTTGAATAAACTCTGCCACCAACGCCCCCGATAGTGCCGCTGTCAAAGCCAAGCGCTCACCCGCCATCATCACTGGAATAGCTTCCGGTAAAACAAGTTTTTTTAGGATTTGTAGCTTGGATGCTCTCAAGCTCTTGAATAGCTCAAGCTTGTCTTCATTTACATTAACGACGCCCGACAAAGTATTAATGAACGGCGCGAAGAAACAAACTAGCATTATAATTGCTATCTTTGATGCCGAACCGAATCCCAGTGCGGCTATCAGAAGAGGTGCGACCGCAATGCGCGGTGTAGCTTCAAGTACAATGACGTAGGGTTTTAGAAAACGGCGCACAACTGAATTAAAGCCAACAATGGCACCCAAGCCCGTTCCAAAAATCGAACCGGCAAGAAACCCCAAAAAGACTAGTCCTAGAGTTGCATACAAGTGGTACCAAATTGTCGCATTGGCGACATAAATGGTCCAAGCAGAGTTTAGGATGCTAGAGGGGCTGGGGTAAAATAAAGGATCCAGTAGTCCAATACGGCTTCCTGTCTCCCAACTGACGATCAAAGTCGAAAAAATTACAACGTGCAATAACGCTCGTTTACGACCCAGATGCGCTCTATTAGTCTTGGCTGGATTAAAGGTTTGTGAGTTACTCATTAGTGATCTTCCCCGAGTACATCTCGCACATGCGCAACCAATTTATTAAACTCTGGAGTGGTCTGAATAGACAGAGGCCGTGGCCGTTCAAAGTCCACATTTATGATCTCTGCTATCCTGCCAGGCCTCGGCGTCATCACGAAAACCTGATCCGCCAAATAAATGGCTTCGGTGATGTTGTGGGTCACGAACAAGGTCGTCGCACCGACTTCACCCACTATTCGCATCAACTCGACATTCAACCGATCTCGTGTGAATTCATCAAGGGCACCAAACGGTTCATCTAGCAACAAGACATCAGCACCTGTTTGCAAAAGACGCGCCAGTGCAACTCGCTGCTGCATGCCTCCTGATAATTGTGATGGAAAAGAAAATAGAAAGTCCTTTAGCCCGACTAACCGCAACAAATCCGCTGCTTTTTGCTCATCTTCTCGAGTGACATTGCCATTAAGTTCAGTGGGCAATAAAACGTTTTCCAATGAAGTACGCCAATCCAATAAAGTGGCTTTTTGGAACATCATTGCAACTTCAGGCCGCGGGGCTTGCACTTCATCGCCATGCACTTGGACGCTCCCAGAGCTTTTCTCGATGAGACCAGAAATCAATCGCAGTAGAGTGGATTTACCGCATCCTGAGGGACCCACTAGGCTCACAAATGAACCTCGCTTAATGTCAAATGAAGCTTTCTCAAGGGCAATCACTGCACCCTCACCAAAACTCTTTCCAAGCCCGTTAGCCCGTACAACAACATCGTCCGAAACAATGGATTTATCCACGGAATTCACCCCTTACTCACATTAATTATTCAATAATGGATCTATTTTTTAGACCCTTCATAATGTTTAGTTTTGACTTTCTGATGTGCCCCCTAATTATTTTTATCGCAGCTCTCTGGTCACGACTTTGTAAAGCATCAATAAGCAAATTATGATCGGTCAACGCTGTCTGAATATCTCCCTCGTCCGACCTCAGTTTTTCAAGTGAAACAATGCAAAGGCGCTCATACGCGTCTAAAAGCCTACCCATTTCTTGAACCATACGATCGTTCCGCGACAGAACCGCCAAACCCAAATGAAACCGGCGGTTATAATCTGCGAATGATCGAACGTTGCTAACATCGGCTGTTCGCCAGAAATCTAATCCGTCTAGTTCACTCGAAGAGGATTCGCTGACAATCCGTTTTGCAGCATAGACTTCAAGTATTTCTCTCATCTCCAAGATATCTTGCGCGTCCCCCACCGATATTGGGGCCACACGGTGCCCGCGCCTCGGTTCGGTCTCGATCAAGCCCTCAAATTTAAGTCGATGCAAAGCGTCACGAACGGGCGCTTTCGATACCATGTACCGCTGCGCTAGTTCAGTTTCACGCAAGGGCTCTCCGGGCGAGAGCTCACAACTCAATATGTCCCGCCTAATTTTATGAAGCACTTTGTCGCGGATTAGGGTCATTCAGATATTTGCATCCCGTGAAATTTCACTAACGATGCATCCAACTCTGATTCTAATCAATTATTAAAAATTTCACCGCGCATACCAGAATAAATTTTGCATCTGCAGCAACAAAAAACCAGAAAAGAAGCTAAATACTTCGTTTCTTAATGATTTATGAAGAATTTTAGATTGATGCACTCGCAGAAATTTATTGCAAGCATATCATATTTCACAAATTCAGATACATACTATCGTAAAATATCACATACAACCATCACACGTTCACAGGCCAACTTTCCGAAGGTGCCGATCACTTAGAAAAAAGATTGTCTAGCAGAGAACTACATGTGATCTTTGCACGAAACAACAGCATCGGCTCTGATAAGTCCGACGGGGTCATTTATCCGACGGCACAAAAAAGAGAGTATCACCACAATCCCAGCAGCGTCTTTTTGCTGAACGATAAGTGTAAGACTGCTGCTACATTTGACCGCTAAATTTTAAACAGCACACTTGCACCCGACAGACAGGCTCCCCAAAGGACCCGTAAACCCCATATCATAGTTAAGTAACCTACACGTCCAACATAAACGAATAACAAATCTTAACTCACATCACTGCCTGATTTGCGGCAGCAACCATAAAACTTAATTTTTAGATAAAATTTTATAAAATAATCGCAATAATAAATCTCAATGAAACACAAATTAGAAATAATCCAAAACTAATTTCAAGTAATCGCTTTGGCCAACGGTGAACAAGAGAGACACCAAACTTTGCAGTCAATACAGACGTCGGTATAGTTAAAATAACTGCAAATGGAGATATAAATCCAATGTTATAGGTAGGCAAACCCTCAATCCCGTAACCTGCAAGCGAATAGCCTACGGTACCGGGCAATGCTATTAGAACACCAACACCAGCCGACGTTGAAATGGCTTTCTTAATATCCAAACCGTTTAAAGTAAGAAACAGGTTAGTCAGGGCTCCTCCGCCAATCCCCATTATTGATGATAAAATTCCAATTATAAAACCTGCAATTCTCATTGGCCATATTTTTGGAAGTGTTCTATTTATTCTCCATGATGAGCGCCCAATTAAAAGTTTCGCTGCATTTATCGATGCAACAAATACAAAAACTGCCTGAAATATTTTTGCGTCTGCAAATTTGGCTATAACTGATCCAAATATAACACCGAGTAATATTGGTAACGCCCAAATTTTTAGTATTTTTGTATTCAGTGTACCCATTTCATAATGCCCATGGGCTGATTTTAGGGAGGTAGGTATCATTACTGCAAGCGACGTACCCACCGAAACAGGCATTGCTATATCGGGGGGATACCCGAGCAACATAAAAACCTCAAAGAAGACAGGTACTGATATTCCCCCGCCACCAACACCAAACAGACCAGCCAGAAAACCGACCATAGCACCCGCTAGTAAGAGAGATATGCAGATAAATAAAATCGTCGCTGGTTCCACGAATTTTGTCCTCTAACTACGGTTAGCACGAATAATTTAATAACTTCCCAAACCCAGAAGAGTAATGCGAATTAATGCATTATAATTATAAATTATATAAAATTATAGTTAAATATCTGAGTCTGTAGCTATCTACCAGATGAGAAGATTTATTGTCTGATTTCTTTTAAGCAGATATTAGCTTTAAATTTTTCTTCGAGGGCTCGTCTTAATCGGCAGTCCAGCCTCCATCCACCATTAAAGAACTGCCAGTTATAAGATTAGATGCATCAGACGCCAAGAAAACAACCGCGCCCATAATGTCCTCAACAGTTCCAGGCCTGCCCAATTTGATTTTCTCTTTGATCCAGGCCGCGCGTTCCGGATTGTTAAATGTTTCCTGGGTCAGCGGAGTTAAGATGAATGTTGGACAAATAGTATTAACGCGAATTTTCATAGGACCCCATTCTATTGCCATAGCTTTAGTGAATCCCTCCACAGCGTGCTTAGTTGCACAGTACAAAGCTCGGTCAATTCCGCCAACATGAGCCATTTGACTCGATATATTAATTAAAGATCCGGGCTTATTTGCATCTATTAAACCTTGAGCGACTGCGCGCGTTAGAAAGTATGCGCCCTTGAAATTTATATCACTAACAGCATCGAAATCTTCAGTTGTAGTGTTCAGCGAAGGTCCGTGTCGAGCTAGCCCTGCAGAATTCACCAAAATATCAAATGGTCCAGATGCCGCGAGATCAGTTAAAGTTCGTGTAGTATCTTTTACGTCCATAAACATTGGTTCCGAGCGCCAGCCCATCGCCGCCATGTTGACCACAAGTTCTTCAAGTTTGTCAGAACTGCGAGCGGCGACAGTGACTGCAGCGCCTGAACTAGCAAGCGCCACTGCAGAAGCTAGGCCAATGCCAGACGATGCACCAGTTACTAACGCACGCTTTCCTTCCAGTCTCATTGAGGGCATTTGCGGCAAAATCATGGTTAATCCGATCCCATTAGTTGGTGTGTCTCTGCCGCTTCAATGTAGGCAGTTTGTCTTCACAATAAAAAATACAACATTCACTCGGCAGCCTCGCGATAAGGTGCACCTTCACCATAAGGGACGTTTAGACCGCCGTAACGGCGCACACGCACATTACATTGCTCCGCATGGCCTACAAAACCCTCCAACATGCAGAGACGCGAGCCATATTCACCTATCATCGTGGCGGCTTCATCCGTCAAAACCCGCTGATAACTATGCGTTTTAAGGAACTTTCCAACCCAAAGGCCGCCTGTATAACGACCCGCTTTCTTCGTAGGCAATGTGTGGTTAGTACCGATCACCTTATCGCCATTTGCAACATTCGTGCGGGCGCCTAGGAACAAGGCACCGTAGCATGTCATGTTTTCAAGGAACCAGTCATCTCGGTCAGTCATGACCTGTACATGCTCCGAGGCAATGTCATCCGCTACGGTCAGCATTTCCTCGTAGGTGTCGCACAGGATGACCTCACCGTAATCCTCCCAGCTCGTTTGGGCTGTATCCGCGGTGGGAAGGATAGAGAGGAGGCGATCAATTTCTGATAATGTGTCTTCTGCAAGTTTACGTGAGTTTGTCAGAAGAACAGCAGGCGAGTTGTATCCATGTTCGGCCTGACCCAACAAATCTGTAGCGCAAAGTTCGCCATCGACAGTGTCATCAGCAATTACCATGGTCTCTGTGGGGCCCGCAAACAGGTCAATGCCAACGCGGCCGTAGAGCTGACGTTTCGCCTCTGCCACATATGCATTGCCAGGGCCAACCAACATATGCACGGGCTCAATAGTTTCAGTCCCTAGTGCCATTGCACCAACCGCTTGGATGCCGCCCAGAACATAAATTTCATGGGCACCCCCAAGATGCATTGCGGCAATAACGGCGGGGTTGGGTTTTCCTTGCCATGGTGGGGTGCAAGCGACAATCCGTGGCACACCCGCTACTTTTGCAGTTGCGACCGACATGTGCGCTGAAGCCACCATTGGGAATTTGCCACCTGGCACATAGCAACCAACTGACTGGACAGGAATATTCTTGTGTCCAAGTATCACGCCTGGAAGAGTTTCAACTTCGATATCTTGCATTGAGGCCCGCTGAGCCTCGGCAAATTTCACCACCTGCTCTTGTGCAAATTTGATGTCCGCTAGTTCTCGTGGAGAAAGCTCTGCGATTAAGCTCTCAATCTCGGCCAAAGACAAACGATAGCTTTGCGGAGAATATCCATCAAACTTTTCCGACAGTTCCCTGACGGCCGTATCACCCCGGGCCTCAATATCAGAGAGGATCGCTTCGACCGCAGCGCGCGTCTTTGCATCATCATTCGCACGTTCAGTAGCCGGCTTGCCTGATTTGAGATATTCAATCGGCATGTTTTCCTCCATTACATGAAAGCAGTATCAACCACTTTGTCCTACAATCCGAAAATAGCACTAAAAAATCAAAGAGCACTGAATTTAAAATAGATGTTGGCTCCAAATGATCGAAATGCAAGGCCTCACACTACATCAAAAGCAAGGCAAATTTACTTTTGGGCGAACGTAAAAATTTGCTGGACTAGCCAAAATCTAACCTTTCATGAAGGGCTTTTTTGTCAGTTCAGTTTTAATATCTTCATCAAGTGGCGGCGGAAATGAATTCAAAATAAAACCAAGCGTGCTGTAAAAACCAACCGTAGCCATTAGATCGAAGATTGCATTTTTTCCAATCACAGTTTCCAGACTTTCCTGCATCTCAGGCGGTATACAGCGTGCAGTCATTAAGGCATCTACCGCGCCAGCAATAACGCGGTCATTTCCGTTCATATCTTCAGTTGGACCGGCAAGAGAACCAATTCGCAAATCATCAAACCCGAGTGCTCTAGCGCGGACTACGTGATGCGACCACTCATAATCAGAATTCATCCAGTGAGCGGCGCGCAAGATAACTACCTCACTGAACTCTGCCCCTAAAGCGGTGTTGACCACTATGTGTTCTCGCAAGTTACTCCACGCCAGTAATAGCGCAGGGTGATGAGCCATTACGCGATAAACATTTAATCTGCCTGCAAACCCATGCTCCATGTCAGATAGCTCATGCGGCCAATCACATGAAGAAATTGGAGGATAACGCGTCATAGTAGTTCTTTCTAAGAAAGAGTATTATTTAGTAGCGGCGGGAAAAGCTCAAATTACATTCATAAAAAGTAAATTTTTCAATATCTACATGCTCTGGCTTGCGCTTCGCTTGATTATGACCATTAGCAAATTGAATGTGATATTTAACCACAAAAATCATTGGACCAGAAACCGTGAACTCAAGCTAACCCAAGGAAATCTGATACAGATCTATTGAAGTCTGCGGCTGAGTTTATATTCGCCAAATGGGCAGCATTTTGCACACTCAAGTACTTAGCATTCGGCGTAGCTTTTGCCATATCCTTCATTACCTCGGGTGACGCGCCCTTATCTTGATCACCGCCAACATACAAAACTGGCACGCTTATTTGGGGTAAGTCTTTAAAATAGTTGAGCTCTTTCAGCGCAAGGCAACAATTGACGTATCCAACAGGATCAGTTGAAAGCACCATTTTTCTAATCACGGCAACGCGATCCGGATTTGTATCAATCCATTCCTTTGTGAACCAAGAATTTATTGTGCCGTCCAAAATGGCCTGCAATCCACCACTTCTCACCGCTGCGATACGTTCATCCCACATCTTACGAAACGTCTCTGGAGCGTCAGCGCGCCCATCCGCACAAACTATCTTTTTGATCCGATCAGGACATTCTAACCCTAGCCCTAGGCCAGTCATGCCCCCGAGTGAGAGCCCCATAAAAACAGCAGATCCAATGCCAAGATGATCCAATAATTGAATAACGTCTGAGCATAAATCAGAGAACCGATACGGCCCCGCTGGCGTGGAACTCTGACCGTGACCTCTCGTATCGTACCGCAGAACACAAAACTTACGGGTGAGTAATTCAACTTGCTCGTCCCACATAGTCAAATTCGAACCCAATGAGTTGGATAGTACTATCCACTTGTCATTCTCCGCACCATCTATACGAAAGTGAATTTCAGATTTGCCTGCACTAACAAATCCAGACCTTCCACCTCGAGTGTAGAACTCACTCATTCTGCAGCCTGCGTGTTCGAATTTGCCTCAGCACTTTCAACGATAGGCTTCACTTGTTCCGCGAGTAGGCGCATTGAACGACGAGATAAGTCTAAGTCTGCCCAGTCCTTCCCAGCGTAAAGCAATGTACCAAACCGACCCACTTGCTCGCGGAATTCTAAAAGTTCATCAGCCACCTTATCTGGCGTGCCCCAAATAACCAACCGCTCAAAAACACTGTCGAGCGTTACTTCCTCGTCAGGTTGGTCTTTGTACTCTTTGAATAAGTTTATACGACCGTGCTTTTTGAGCTTGGTGTACAGTTGCTTATAGTAAAAATAGTACGGTCCATTGGGATCAGTAGCATAGTTGCGAGCTGTGTCTAAATCTTCTGCTACAAAAATACTCTTAGCGACACGCCAATTCTTTAGCTCTGGTGTACGTCCTACTCGCTCGCACCCTTCAACATATTTTGGCCAGTGGCTCGCAACCCATTGCGGCATGAGAAAATTTGCGCTTATTGGATCCCAACCGCGCGCGGCTGCTTCCGTCACACCGTTTGAAAAAGGAGCTACGGCTGTAACAACAATCGGTGGGTGCGGTTTTTGGAGTGGCTTAGGCATTATGCCTTGGCCGATGTCGGTCATAGACGTCCGCTCAGTACTGATCTTCCAGAAATCTCCTTCAAGGTTGTAAGGCGCTTCGCTTTCCCAAATTTTCAACACCATGTTAATGCTTTCCAGAAACATGGCTGGTCTATCTTTGTCCAAATTTCCAAAAACTTCAGCATCGGATGCCAACCCCCCAGGCGAAATTCCAAGGTTGAACCTACCATCAAGCATGTGGTCGAGCATCGCTGCTTGAGCGGCGATAGCAGCAGGATGGTTGTTGGGCATATTAAAAGTACCAGTACCCAACCTGATATTTTTGGTAGCAGCCGCCAGGTAAGCGACGAAAGCTGAGCAACTCGTGATATTTTCAGCTGCATCAGTTACGTGCTCTCCAACGTATCCCTCGGTAAACCCAAGTTCATCGGCGAGCAGGAACGCCTCTCGGTCTTCAGCTATAGATTGCCTCCAATCTTTATTGATCGGATGAATAGGCATAGTAAAAAAACCGAGATCCATTGCAATAACTCCACAATCAGAATGCACCTTTAACGAGGTTGAACATAGAACGGCGGTCGAAGAACGGAAAATAATAAATTTCACATATCTGCATCTGAAAAGATGATGCAGCGGCGAGCAGCGCTCTACAACATTACATCAGGCAACCAAGTTGCCAAGCTTGGGATCATTATCACTATCAGTGCAGCAAAAAGTATCAGCATGAAGTAAGGCGCCGATCCTTTAAAGATAGTGCCCAATGATACGTTTTTATCCGGCAATGCCCCCTTTACGGTGTAGACAAGAAGCCCAAACGGCGGCGTCAACAATCCTGCCTCAATAACCAATATACCAAAAATGGCGAAAGCTATTGGATTGAAGCCAAGCGCCATCGCTAGCGGAGCAAAAATAGGTACAGTGAGCAGAATGATGGAAACACTATCTACTAGCATCCCCAAGATAATCCAGACGAGGGCCATTATCATCAAAATGACCCACGGATCCGCACCCAACCCCAAAAAAATCGATTGAATATAGTTAACCGCACCACCCAGGGCTAAAAGTCGCGAATACATTTGGGCTGTAATGAGCAAAAACATTATCGGAGCTGTTGTGCGGCCCGCTTGCAGGATCGCATCCATCAGCTCAGCTCTTCGCATACCCTTGATAACTCCGATGACAATAGCACCAATTGCGCCGAAACCTGCGGCCTCAGTTGGGGTAAACAATCCAAGCCAAAGGCCGCCGATTACAAGGCAAATGAGCCCAAGGATACCAAAGCCGCCAATCAGTTCTTGTTTCCGCGCTTCAGGAGCTAACACGATCAAATCTTGATTTGATGAAGGCGCCACATGTGGCGTCAGCTTAGCCGCCGCTATGACATAGCCAGAGAATAATAAAGCAAGAACAAGACCAGGAATTATACCGGCTATGAATAAGGCGCCCACGCTCATTTCTGTGAGAATAGCCCATACAATCAGTAGGATTGATGGAGGAATCAGCATTCCCAAACACGCAGAGCCAGCGACCGCTCCCACAGAAAAAGTGTCTTTATAGCCAAGCTTTTTCATTTCAGGGTATGCGATCCTGGAAAACGCAGCAGCAGCGGCTATCGAGACCCCTGTGACAGCGGCAAATACTGTATTGCCGGCTATCGTTGCTATCGCCAGCCGCCCGGGCAAACGCTTCAAACCACGGTCACATATCCGATAGAGGTCACCCGCAGCGCCAGACCTAGAAATTATGTCCCCCATAAGCACAAACAGGGGTATTACAGCAAAAACGTCTTTACGAACTGCCTCATAAGCAGTGTTACCCATGATCGAAACAGCCGCTTCAATGCTCCCGATCATAAGCCAAACACCCAGGCCTGAACACAACGCCAGCGCTATTCCAATGTGCACCCCCATCACAATCAGTGTAATAAGTAATGCGAGCATCCAAAGAACAATATCTGCACCCATCCTTCTTCGACCCTTTTATTCTTCTAGGGGAGGAAGCGCACCGGGCGCCTCAGTTTCGTATTCCAATTTATTTTGCCAATCCAAGACCATCATTGAGAAATATGCCCAAGCCGCGAACACAGATGTGGCAAGAACTACGCCACGAACTGGCCATGTGGGCACACGTAAAGCCCCCTCACCCTCGTACTCACCAATTCGATAGGCATCCCAAAAGGATGGATAAGTGCTCTGAATAATCCCGATGAAAACGCTCAATCCGAGTAGACAGGTGATTGATCTAAGGATTTTTCTTCCCAATGGTGGCAAAGCATCGGAGAAAATTGAGGTTCGTAACATTGATCCGGAATAAATAGCTAATGGGATCTGCAGGAAGGCAATTGAAACGATAGAATTTTGCAAGATCTCTTTAGTTCCCGGCAAAGGCTGATTGAATACAGTTCTACCCATCACATCGATGAAGATGAGCGCGGCCAAGCCGATAACCCATAACGATGAAACAAGATGAATTGTTTTAGCGACTGAAACCGACTTTAGCATCAAAACTGAGCATCTCCCCTCACTCACCTCGCTGTTTATCAGGCTATCCATTTGAGGATTTGGGTCAAGAAATAAATTAGCAAACGATAAATAACCTCAATACTTGACGGATACAATTTTCTGTATTGAAGTCTGATTATGTTTAGCGATCGATAAATTAGGGCGAGTGAAAAACCCTTCATTCAACCATAGATAAAGTCGATGGCGAGCAAGAGGGAGAATAAAATGCATTACAACCGACTATCAATTGCCAGCCTTTTGGCTGCTACAGTGTCAACTATTGCTGCAACTAGCGCAGCCGCAGAAACTTTTACGCTGCGCATCGGAGCGGGGCACCCAAACGGTCCTGCTGCTTACGTGGCGGATGTTGCGAATGTGTTCGTACCAGAAGTCGTTAGACGGGTCGCGGAAGAAACTGACCACGAAGTTGAATTTGTGGAGGGCTATGGCGGGGCTATTGCTGGGGTAGCTGAAACACTAGAAGCCGTTCAGAATGGCATTTTGGACATCGGTGCATACTGCATTTGCTTCGAACCCGCCAAATTGTTCCTTCACAACTTCCCATATTACGCTCCATTTGGGCCTCAAGATTCGGCAGACGAAATGCGTGCAGTGAGAGCGGTTTATGATCAAGTTCCGTGGCTAACTGAGCAATTCTCAGATGAATACGGTCAAGAGCTTCTGGGGCTCCACGGATGGGATAACTACCACCTAGGCACTACCGATCCCTGGGAAACTGTAGATGATCTACAAGGTGTAAAAATCGGTGGCGCCGGACCAAACTTGCCTTGGCTCGAATTCGCCGGTGCAATCCCTGTTCAGTCGACTCTACCGGACGGCTACTTGTCTCTACAAACCGGCGTATACAATGGGTGGCTAATGTTCCCATCCGCATACCTTGGGTTTAAATTCCACGAGCCCGCTCCATACTACACGCTTATTGGCTTCGGCGCGATGGGCGTTAACGCACTAACAGTGAATGAACGAAGCATGGCAAGGCTTCCAGAAGAAGTACAAGCCATTATTCGTGAAGTGGGTCAGCTGTACGAAACACAAGCTGGTGAAACCTTGAACGCGCGCCAGGCCTCCGGCATGACTGGGCTACGTGAGGCAGGAGCCACAATAACTGAGCTTTCTCAAGAAGCTCGGGCCGGTTGGGCGGCTTCTCTCGCATCTTTCCCGTCACAACAGGCGGCAGATGCAGATGGTCGAGGTATGCCTGGCTCAGAAGTCATGGCAGCTTATCTTGAGGCAGTAGCCGCTACCGGTTACGAATGGCCATACGAGTACAGCCTAAACTAACTTTCATGAAAGGGGGCGGAAGCCCCCTTTTTTTTAAATAACTTTGCAAATTATCCCAATATCGAGACCCACAAATGTTGAGCAACCGAATTCCGTATACTGCTATTGTTGATCGTCCAAAACTTTTTTTACCCAACAAGAAAAAAATAGCCGTTTGGGTGATCCTGAATGTAGAACATTGGTCTATCGACAAACCTATGCCACGAACTGTCCTACCACCGCCGATGGGGAAACCCCTCATTCCTGATGTCCCCAACTGGTCTTGGCATGAGTACGGAATGCGGTCAGGGTTCTGGAGACAGTATCAGGCACTATTAGACCGCAAGATCCCGACGACACTAGCGATAAATGGCAATGTATGCGTTTCCTATCCCAGAATTGCTTCCGCCGCGCTTGAAGCGGGTTGGGAATTCATGGGGCATGGCTTTTTACAGGGGCCCATGCATAACTTAGAAGATCAAGAAAAAGAAATATGCAAAGCTCTTGATTCTATTGAAAAATTTTGCGGCAGACGCCCCACGTCATGGGAAAGCCCCGGACTAACTGAAACTAGTGAAACCGTTGATCTATTGCGAAAGCACGGAGTGAAATACGTTGCAGACTGGGTCATTGATGACTTGCCAGAAATAATTGACACACCGCATGGGACGATGACTACTATTCCGTACACAGTCGAAACAAACGACATAACGGTCTATGCGTTGCAAGCGCATCGGTCACCAGAATTTTTCGACCGTGGGAAAGATCAATTCGATCGACTTTATGCTGAAGCAGAAAATAATGTGCGAGTGATGGCGATTTCCATTCATCCATACATTACGGGTGTACCCCATCGCATTAAGTATCTCGAAGCATTATTAGATTATATAGGAAGTCACGAAGAAGTTGAATGGATGACCGCCACCCAAATTGGTGAATGGTACGGCAACGAGTTACAACGGCTTTCCGAAAAATAGTTCATGCGGTTTGGACCATTGGTCATAGTCCAAACCACCATCAATGGTCTGCTTTTGTTTCTGCCAAAGCAGAAAGAATGCGCTCTGGCGTCATCGGCATTTGGTAGATTGTTGCGCCCAAATGCCGAAGAGCGTCGTTTACCGCGTTCATGACCGCAGCTGGCGCGCCTCCCGTACCCGCTTCACCGGCTCCTTTAGCACCCAAAACAGACGATTTTGTGGGTGTTTCTATGTGTGCCACATGGATATCAGGCATCTCCGAGGCCATCGGCACAAGATAGTCTGCCAAGGACGTATTCAGTAACTGCCCTTCGTCCGAATAAAGACACTCTTCGTATAGTGCGCCCCCAATTCCCTGAACCACTCCGCCTCTAATTTGTTCATCAACCAAAAGAGGATTAATCACGCGACCGCAATCTTCGACTGCCCAGAAATCCAAAACTTTCACAAACCCAGTCTCAATGTCCACCTCTACGTGTGCTGCCATAGCTCCGTTAGTAAAAACAAATGGCGCATCAGTAACGCGATAATGACGTGTCGCAACGAGCTCTGGCTTGGCTTCATCAGGTAACTCGTTACCACGATAATAAACAGTCCGGGCCAAATCAGATAAGCTCAGCTTCTCTACAAAAGTCTTGGCGTCCACGATCTGTCCGTTCTTGATGTCAAGATCGGCTGGTTTGGCTTGCAATATGACAGAAGCTGCATCCAAGATCTGCTCCTTCAACGCATTTGCAGCTAACAAAGCAGCTTCACCGCCAATACCCGCTCCGCGGGATGCCCACGTCCCACCGCCATAGGGTGTGGTTTTTGTATCGCCGGTGGTAACTTTAACTCGAGCCAGATCTACACCTAGAACATCTGCTACAATCTGGGCGAGTATGGCATTAGTTCCTTGGCCTTGCTCGGTGACTGACGATGATACATGGATACCACCTCCAGCATCTAGTCTGACAGTGGCCCCATCTTGACTGGCAATTGGAGCACCGCCAATCCCATAAAACATTGGGCTAGGATTCGTAACTTCGACCATGGAAACAAATCCAATACCCCTGAAAACCCCATCTTTCCGCAGCTCCAATTGATCGGAGCGCAGGCTGTTATAATCCATCATTTCGATCAGTTTGTTAAGCGCGGCCTGATGCGACAGCTCATCTAATTTCATGCCAGATGCGCTGGTGCGCGGATAGGAGTTGTCCGCCATCAAATTAATACGGCGCACTTCCACCGGATCCATTTGGATTTGAGCCGCCGCTTCTTCAAGCAGGCAGTCGCAAATAGCCATAGCAATTGGATGCCCTACAGCACGATATTGGCACATCAAATTTTTATTTTGAAAAACTACCTTTGATGTCGCTCGATAGTTCGGAATGACATACGGGGCACCGGTCAGGTTCAGTACCTGATTAGCTTCAATCGCAGATGTCCGCGGGTACATCGAATAAGGCCCTATCCCGGTCACATCGTCAAATTCCAAACCAATAATTTGACCGGAGGCACTAATGGCCATTCGCGCATCAACCACATGATCTCGTGCATGAATGTCAGACATAAAGCTCTCATAGCGATCTGCAGTAAATTTTATCGGGCGCCCCAAGAGTTTTGCTATTGCGGCAACGGCGACTTCATCGCCATAGGTGTGCACTTTAATCCCGAACGATCCTCCAACATCTTGTGAAATAACTCGGACGTTCTCCTCCAAAAGACCAAGATGCTTGGCAAAAATAAACTGCATCATATGCGGCGCTTGGCCAGAATACCAAACCGTCAACTGATCATCAGATGGGTCGTATTCTGCTATACTCGTTCGAGGTTCTAAGGTTACGCCGGTATGTCGCCCGAACTTGAACTTCTTTTTTACCACAAAGTTTTCAGGATTACTGAACGCGTTTGATACATCACCTACGTCAACTGTACGTTGCCAAGCTAGATTGGAGTCGTAGCCTTCGTGAATTAGGGGACAACCCTCATCGAGTGCCTTTTCCATATCAACCACTGCTGGCAGCTCATCATATTCTATCTCAACAAGTTCTGCCGCATCTTCTGCCTGCGCTCTTGAGTGAGCAAGGACAACAGCTACTGGCTCTCCTTGCCACTTCACATAGTCAATGGCTACTGGCGCCTGTGGAGGGGACCTCAGACCCGCCAAGTGACTTAGAACTCCGACATATGGCTCGACAACGTTTTCTAAATCTTTGCCAGTAAAAACATTTACTACACCATCTGCATCAATCGCTCTGGATACATTTATTGAAACAATTTTACCGTGGGCAATTGGCGATCGTATGAAATACGCGTGTAGCATTCTAGGAAGTTGAATGTCGTCAACAAATCTTCCGCGGCCGTGCAGTAAACGCTTCGCATCTAAACGCGCTTCAGGCTGACCAATTAATTTAGTCGGTTTATCGAAATCGAACTTAACGCCAGTCATGTTTCAGCACCCACCTGTATTACATCACAAATCGCATCAACGATTGATTGATAACCAGTACATCTGCAGTAATTCCCGGATAAGTGTTCGCGAATTTTTTTGCGATCTGGATCTCCAATTTTCTCAATATATTCAATGGCTGATGCGAGCATGCCAGGTGTACAGTAGCCGCATTGGAGTGCATTTCGTTTCAAAAAGGCAGCTCGCAATGCGGATACTGGTCCACTGTCAGCTAGTCCTTCAACCGTGGTTACCTCGAGATCATCCACTTGGACAGCTAGCATCAGGCAGGAACGAACAGTTTGACCATTAACACGCACGGTGCATGCTCCACATACACCATGTTCACAACCTACATGAGTACCAGTCAGACCCAGATCATTTCTCAAAAAATCTGAAAGATTTGTGCGTACGGCAACGTCTCGTTCAATTCGCTCGCCATTAACCGTCACTTTGATTTTTTTAGTCTGCCCCATTTACATCGCCTCCAAAGCGCGGCGCACACACACACTCGCAAGCCGCCGTTTCGTGTCCTGAGAATTGTGCAAATCAGAGTCAAAAATTAAATCGGACAACGCCTCACTAGCGCTGCGAATTTTTTGTTTATCAGTACGAGCGACACCCACTAGGCGCTCTTCAACAGACTTTGCACGCAATGGGCGATCAGAGACACCAAACAACACAACTTTAGGGGCATTAAATGCTTCAGATGGACGACTGTCATCAGAAATGCAGACGCCTGCTATTGCGTAATCTCCATGCCTTCTTGCCAACTCATAAAACCCGGTGCTGAGCGACTTAGAAGAATTTGGTATGAGGACCGACAAAACCAACTCATCGTCTTTCCGGTCAGTAAGATAAAGCCCTTGAAAAAATTCATCTGCCAACACAAATCTGCTGCCGCGTTGGGACGCCAGCTCAACACTGGCCCCTAGAGCCATTAAGACCGCCGGCATTTCCGCAGCAGGATCAGCAAGCGCCACACTTCCCCCAATCGTTCCTCGATTTCGTATCGCTGAATGAGCTATATGAGGCAGGACGCTATCAAAAACCTGCGAAAACTCTGACACCAGAGCTGACGCCCCTAACTCGCTGTAGGTGACAGTGGCCCCGATGCGAAGGCCATCACCCACGGCCACAATCTCTTTCAAGTCTTTCAACCCACTCAAATCAATCAGCGTTTTAGGAGCCGCGAGCCTAAAATTCATCATCGGCAACAAACTCTGGCCTCCCGCCAGAAACGCCTTTTCGTCAGGCTCCTGCGCAACTATAGCGAGTGCCTCAGATATTTCTGTGGGGCGTTCGTAGGTAAACTCTGACGCTTTCATTGGTCTTCCCTTAAATCCGTGCTGCACAACAAATTTGGTTGCACAGCTCGGCGTCTGTCAATAACAATTTATCAATCTATAAACTAATTCATGGCTATCAAGGAAGGGCTTCCGATGGCAATTCGTCCCAAAACCACCATTCAAATGTCGCTGACAGGGTCTGGACAAACTCACGCGCGCACGGTCGTTAAAACGAGAGATGTAATTGCTTTAATAGACGAACCAATGATCAGGGGCGGAACAAATCTGGGCCCGAGCCCGACTGAAACCTTCATGGCGTCGCTGATCGGTTGCACGAATGTAATTTCCAGCCGCATAGCCCAAAAGATGGGACTAGTGTGGCAAAACTTAGATGTCGAACTGTCCGCAGAATTTAACCGCCTCGGCACAATGTTGGAGGAGGAAGTTGAGCACCCTTTCGCCAACATCATTATGAATATTTCAGTAGAAACAAACGCATCGGAGCAAGAACTCGAAAAGTTAAAAAGCGATTTGTCAAAATTTTGTCCAATCGCGAAGGTGATCCGGAACAGTGGCATCACCATTACAGAAAACTGGTCAACTAAATCGATTTAAATCAGAGGCTTACACTATGGACACCAAACCAACGCCTGGGAACTTCGCTCCCAATCTAGAATTAAAACTTATCGGCGGCGAAACCTTTAGCCTTAAAAGCAGCAAGCCACAACTGATTGACATGCTTGTGTTCTACAGGGGCTATCATTGCCCACTTTGCAAGGATTTTCTGCATAAATTAAATGGACTAGCAGGCGCATTTTTAGAATCTGGCGCTAACGTTGTTGCCGTGTCTATGGACACCAAAGAACGTGCCCAAAAATCAAAAGAAGAATGGGGATTAGACAACCTTTCCATTGCTTATGGGCTTTCGGAAGAGACAGCGCGCGCTTGGGGCTTGCACATCACAGAGTCCATTAAAGAGGTTGAACCTCAAACATTTAGCGAACCTGCTTTATTTTGGGTTCTTGCGGACAAGAAAATATATCTAATGGATGTTGCAAGTATGCCCTTTGCTCGCCCCGACCTAGAACTGCTACTTGCTAAAGTTCCGGCTATCACAGCTGGATACCCCGCGAGAGGAACTAAATAACATCATCTTGCGGCGCCACTGCCATGGATGGCGCCGCCCTTATTTGCTAATTTAAATTGTGTTTACGAATGGCCAAAAGTTGGTGTGTCCATGCTTGAATACTGTTTTCAATGACAAATGACTTATCAGGGTGCACAGCCATATTGTATATCAAGAGGCGTACACCGTAATAAAAAATTCCTCCATGTATCGTCCAACCAAATTCTATTTCATCATCACTCGGCGGCATTTGGCCTAGATGATGTTCTGCTAAAATTTCTCGCGTAATTACTTCAATGAGGTTCTGACGAATAAAAAGCAAATATTCACGATTCAGACCAATTCCTTTCAAGCCCGAAAATAAGAAGATCCGCATCCAATCGTCTCGGAAAATCACATCAGTATATTGAGTATAAAATAAATTCAGGCGATCTGTGACAGACTTGCTTCTGTCTATTAACAAATCATTCCACTCATCACGCCACCGTTGAAGATAAACAGCCTCATAAACCTCGCGGATTAGATCCTCCTTCGAGGGAAAATATCTGTATAGAAGAGGCTGCGTAACGCCCAAACTACGCGCTAAATCCCGGGTCGAACTCTCAAAGCCCTCTCTAGCAAAGAATTGAACAGCTTTTTCGACGAACTGTTCTCGACGTTCATCATACGGCAATCTCTGCCTTACAGATTTATCTGACATAATAGTCTCAAATTCAAACTTCAATCCAACCCGAATTGTCTTTTAAGCGATGTTTAATTTTTACCCTTTCTGAAAGAGACTGCTCGATAAAACAGCCCTTGGTTGCAGCGCTTATCAATGCAATTTTTTCAGAAATAGCGGAATTTGTGTCCATCTCTATGTCCAATGTAAACAGCTCTGGCATAGAAACATAAGGCTTATTGCCTTCTTGCTCACCGCTCCAATGCAATTTGGCGCTCACTTTCAAATCATGTATTTCAACATCCAACCTTTTTCCAAAGGCTCTCAGTTGTGTCATCAAGCATCCAGTAAGGGCTGCCGTGAATAACGCAAGTGGCGGTGGCGCTGTACCGTCTCCCCCATGGAAAGGCCCTTCATCAGTCGCCAGCTCAAAATGCTCATTCATCATTGGCCAACTAACAGCAATGTCATTGCGCATCTTACCAGTCGCAACTCCAACTCCCTCGAAAATCACATTAAATTTTTTTATACTTCCAGCCACAAATTCAACTCCGAGTTAGTTCAATCACCAACAATTAGACGATTCGCCTCAAAAAAGTAACAGAGCGACGCGATGCGTTTTGCTCGATTGACAAATTTTACAGCTTATTTTTCAATTGATAAATAGTGGAGGATCAAAGGAAGCCATAAATGTCTAAGTTCACACGTGATTACATTTATCAAACCGCTAAGGAGCTATCCAATTGGGGTCGTTGGGGCAAAGATGACCAGATCGGCACCCTCAACAATATCTCTGAAGACGATGTTGTCGAAGCTGGCAAGCTTATAAGAAAGGGTAAGGTTTTTGCTTTAGGTCTAAACCTTAAAGAACAAATTCAGTCCGGTCTTTTTGGGGGCCGGTGGAACATGATTCACCAGATGCTCGCCACCGGCACTGATGCCGCAATTGGCGCTCAAGACGGCGACGGTAAAGCATACTTGCGTTATGCTGATGATGCCATCAACTTACCATGCCAAGGATCCACGCAATGGGACGCCCTCTGCCATATTTTCTTGGATGACAAAATGTACAACGGGTTTCCTGCCACAGATGTGACAGTAAAGGGCGCAAAAAAGCTTGGCATCGAGCATGTACGAGACAAGATGGTCGGGCGCGGAGTTTTGCTCGACATAGCGCGATGGAAAAATCAAGAATTTTTACCGGATGGTTATGCAATCACGCCTGACGACCTAGACGGGTGCGCCAGCGCACAGGGGGTTAAAATCAAAAAAGGAGACTTTGTAATCGTTAGAACGGGCCAACAAGAGCGCTGCCTGAAAACCGGTGACTGGACAGGATACGCTGGCGGCGATGCTCCTGGCCTTAGCTTTGAAACAGCCCGCTGGATAAAAGCCAAAGATATCGCCGCAATATGCGCTGATACTTGGGGTTGTGAAGTCCGACCAAACGAAACAGATGAGGCGAACCAGCCTTGGCATTGGGTGGTTATTCCTGCAATTGGCATCTCTATGGGCGAAATTTTTTACGTGAAAGAATTGGCACAAGACTGCGCCGAAGATGGCGTGTACGAATTCTTTTTCAGCGCACCTCCACTACATATTCCTGGAGCCGCAGGCTCTCCAATTAATCCTCAGGCTGTAAAATGATCACCCTATGGGGAAGAGGAAGCTCCGCTAATGTTCAGAAAATTATGTGGGCATTAGCGGAGCTGAATTTACAGTATCGCCACGTGGTAGTCGGCGGACCTTACGGTGGCACCACCTCGGAAGAATTTATCTCACTGAACCCAGTCGGCAAAATTCCCGTTTTACGATACGATGATATCACTCTCTGGGAGAGCAACGCGATTTTGAGGTATTTATCTCGCCGGCATGGAGGACACCTTACTGTAAAGGAAATTGATCAGCCTTTCGTTGACCAATGGCTCGACTTCACATCAACCTGTCTCTTCCCACCATTTGTCGGCTTGTTCTGGCAATTAGTTCGTACCCGCTCAAGTGACCGTTCGCAAGATCTTATAACTCGGCATACCAACGACTTGGGCACTGCTTTGGATGTAATGGAACAACAGCTAAAAAAAAGCGGGTGGTTGGCAGCAAACACATTCACGATTGCCGATATCGCAGCCGGTGTAACCATGGAAAGATGTTTAGAGATCATCGATTTACATCAAAACCGACCAAACCTCACAAGATGGCACAGCGAACTAGCTTCACGCGATGCTTACAAAACCGTAGTTGCAACGTCTTACGAAGAGCTACGAGCCAAATAAAAGCTCTTGACGCTAGAAATCAGCTGTAGCTGTTAAGCGGACAATCTCATCTTCGAAGGGGTGAGAGGCTCCACCCAGGTTTCCCTTCGGATCTTCACTTTGGACAAAACTCCCCAAACGCTGGGACCGCGTATTTATCATCAATGCAATTGGACGCCTTTTAGAGTCATAGGCCTCAAACGCTTCGTCGATGGTTCGGTTGGTTTGCAGACAACTCGAGAGACAAAGTGCGTCTTCTGCCGCTTTTGTTACACCCATTCCGACGTGAGGACGGATCAATGCTGCGGCGTCACCAAGTAAAGAAACCTTGCCGCAACAAAAACGTGGCGAGACATAATCATAAATTGGCGCGAGAAAGGGACTAGCAGCGCATTTGAATACTTCAGAGAACATCCAAGGCAAGTCGTCCTCTGCCGCTCTCAATGCGCAATCCACCACTCCGCGGCGAACCAAAGGCGGCGGTATTGAAATATCATGAACTTTGCCATTTTCATCCGTCAACAAATCGACAAGCTCGTCGTCGGAAGTGGGCTTATACCAAACAATGTTATATCTCCGCTGCCCTTTACGCATATCATTATTTGCTCCAGGGATTGGATATCCAATTACTTGGCCATTATTAGGCAAGAAAAAGGAAAAATCATCAAAAATAGCATCTCTAAGACTAGGCTCAACTAAAGCTTCTTCTACTACGGCTCGCCAAACAACGTAGCCAGAATACTCTGGCGCCGGGCGCTCAACAAATTTGGACCTAACAGATGACCTATAGCCATCTGCACCAATCAACGCATCAAAATGTCGAACCGAGCCATCAGATAGGTGTACGCTGACTTTGCCTGCTAAATCCTCCCAATCCACAACGCTTTTGTCAGTGAAATAGAGCTCATGCGGCAGCCTTTCATGAAGCAGCGAATAGATCATATCCCAGCTTGTAACTAGTTGTGGAAACTCAAGTTCTGAGACAATCTTACCAGATTTATCGAAGACCCTACGATAGCACACCTCAACGCCGATATCCTGAAATACGACCCCAACAGACCCGAGGGCTTTCAACAAAGGCTCATGCGTAACAATGCCAGCCCCCCTACCTGAAAGAGCACGACTTACTTTCTCAAAAACGGTAACCCGCCATCCAGCTTCAACCAACGCCAATGCAGCGAACAAACCACCTATAGATCCGCCAGCTACAGCAATATGACCACCCATCCGACTAATTACTTCCCAAGTGTTACAACTATGCTAACTTTATCGTACGATAATTTAACAGCAATGGGATCACAAGAATGTCCAATAATCTTGCAAGAGAAGATAATTTTGAAAACAGTATTTGGCCCAACTGGACAGAAGATTTAAAACAGGAGCTGAACCGTAACACTGGAAACAATGGACGCGTGGGATCAGAGCTCGTTAGTGAAACTGACAGGGTTAGAATTTGGTTAATATCGCTCCATCCCGGCCAAAGGTTGGAGTTTCACACCCATGTACTAGACTACTTCTGGACTGCCACCAGCAAGGGCAAAGCCAGATCGCGTTACTCTGATGGCCGAGTAGTTGAAATGGAATACACAGTTGGCCAAACACAGCACCATAAATTTAAGTCTGGTGAGTCAATGACCCATGATCTGGAAAATATTGGCGAGAACGTTTTGAATTTCACAACAGTCGAATTTCTAGATAGCGCAAACGCGCCACTTGAACTTATATAGCTCGGTAATACTATCCGTAAATTATGACCCCGTGGCTCAACTGGATAGAGCAATCCCCTCCTAAGGGATAGGTTACAGGTTCGAGTCCTGTCGGGGTCACCATGCAATCTGTCTATTTTGATTGACAGTCTGGCTGTCGCGCCTGATCATTGATCTTGGACCAAAGGAAAGTTGACCAAGATCATGTTGGATGCGCAGCGGGGAACACTCGCGCCTAAACTTGGTAAAGGGCCGCGTGCGGGGCTTTGCACCGATTGCGGGGTCAGTCGCATGTCTGATGATCGCGCCTGCGGGCGAGCCTGTCAGTTTATCGCCCCAGATTATCCGCACGCCGA
>Ga0209653_1000893_pt1 | contig 25313 bp, 23 predicted proteins | sample SaaInl6LU_22_DNA_FD_184644 | JGI IMG/M metagenome (GOLD analysis project Ga0209653, IMG submission 184644) | Marine microbial communities from expanding oxygen minimum zones in the Saanich Inlet - ESP_116LU_22_DNA (SPAdes) (version 2) | ecosystem: Environmental > Aquatic > Marine > Intertidal...
AGCGGAAGGTAAAAAAGGAAAAGAAGATAAAATAGACGAAGCCGGACCAGGATTCGATCATGATTGTGCAGCACATGTAGTGCATGAAACATACGGATATGGAGTATGTATCGCAGGAGAGCATACTTTAGTAGAGAATACTAAAACCGGTAAGCACGAAGTAACTCACTATGATGTATTTTTTAAAGAAGGTGGTGTACAAAAAAATATCCCAGTAAATGAACTAGATATTAAATCACTTGAAGAGCATCATCACGGTAAAAGAAAGAAAGACGAAGCCTCTATTGAAGTTTCTGAAGAAGAACAACTAGACGAGCAAGCTGCTACTGATTTAGTAGACCTTATTCAAAACTTAGATCCTACTCAAATCGCAATGTTAGCATCATATGTAGGAGGAATAGGAGGAGCTGTTGCAGCAAAACTAAAAGCATCAGATTACTGTGATGCAAATCCAGATAATAAAATCTGTAGAGCATGGAAAAGCTTCTCAAAAGACTTCTCATCAGCAAAACAACAAGCTAGAGAAAAAGGAAGAGGCTACGAAGAAGGAGTTGAAGAAACAAAGCTTACTAAAGAAGCAGCTTTCAAAAACGAAATCAAAGACATACTAGATTCATAAGGAAATCTAACACCGCTACACTTAAGCCTGACTTTTTGTCAGGTTTTTTTGTTTACTATATATTTATATATGAATATGCAGTCAAGTACTGTATTAAGAACATATAAACTTTCTATTACGATTGATTAATAATCGTAGAAATCACACAAATTTTTTATAATGGCAAACAAAGATTTATTCAAGCAAGCTATTGCTGAAGCAAAATCTGTAAGAGAAGCCGCTATTGCTAACGCTAAAGAAGCTTTAGAAGAGACTTTAACACCTCATCTTAAAGACATGTTAGCTTCTAAACTACAAGAAATGGAAGATAAATCCGATGAAGTAGAAGAAGTAGTTAACGAAGTCGAAGAAGATGAAGTCGAAGAAGGAATGGATAAAGACAAAAAAGAAGAAGCAGTAGCTGAAGATCTAACAGTAGCTCCAGATATGGCTGAAGCTGAAGAAGACGAAGCAGAGGATGATTCAGAAGAATCTGAAGACGACGCTGAGGAAATCGAAGTTGACGGCGAAGAAGCCGAAGACGAAGACGCTGTTAATGGTGACGAAGATCTAGGAGACTTAACTGTTAATCAGTTTAAGGATATGATCAGAGACATCATAGCTCAAGAAATGGGCGGCGGCGAAGAAGAAATGGGTGCAGATATGGATGGCGGTGACATCGAAGGTATGGGCGACGAAGCTCCTATCGAAGAGCCAGCTGACGACATGGAAGTACCAGGAGAAGACGAAGAAGAAATCGATCTTGACGAACTACTTGCAGAACTAGAAGCTACAGTAGCTGAAGGTGATGATAAAGAAAAAGATGTAGACGAAGACAAAGTAGAGGAAGTATCAACTGCTAACTCAACTGATGTCCAAGATACAGCTGATTCTCAAGCTCAAGGCACTAACATCAATAGAGTAGTTAACGAAGAAGAACTTGCTGAAGCACTCGAAACAATCGAGCAACTTAAGAAAGATCTACACGAAACTAATCTTCTAAACTCAAAACTTTTATATGTTAACAAAATCTTTAAGGCTAACAACTTAAGTGAGTCTCAAAAAGTTAACATTATTGCTGCTTTCGATAAAGCCGAAACAGTAAAAGAAGTAAAACTTGTTTTTGAAACAGTTTCTGAGAATGTTGTAACAAGCAAAAAAGAAACAGTTACAGAATCAAAAGTAAAAGGAATGGCGTCTAAAGCTACAGGGACTACTGCTACTAAACCAGAAGTAATCAATGAAGTTTCCGATACTGTTCGTAGAATGCAAAAATTAGCTGGAATAATTAAATAAACATTTTTTAAAGACATGGAAATTAACAATCTTTTAGAAAGCTCAAACAACTACAAAAGCATGCAAGCTGACGCAGCTCGTTTGGCTGAGAAGTGGTCTGCATCAGGTTTGCTAGAGGGAATCGAGGACGAAAGATATCAGTCAAATATGGCGATGATCCTTGAGAACCAAGCAAAACAAATCGTAGCAGAAGCTAACTCAACAAACGTAGGCGGAGGAAGCTTTTCTGCTGGCGGAGGAGAACAATGGGCTGGCGTAGCTTTACCATTAGTACGTAAAGTATTCGCACAAATCGTTGCACAGGACTTTGTATCTGTACAACCAATGAACTTACCTTCAGGTCTAGTATTTTATCTAGACTTTAAATACGGAACTGCTACCAATGGTAGAGGTGACGGAGAAAACCTATACGGTAACGTATCATCTGCATCTGTAAAGATGGGAGTAGATACTGACGTAGCTGGTGGTCTTTATGGCGCTGGACAGTTTGGTTACTCAATCAACCAAGTAGCCTCTGCTGGAGGAACTTCTGCTACTGTAGCAACTGCTACATCTGCATCTGTAAACTATGACACTGATGCAGTAGCAAACATTGCAGGACAGACTTTAGAAACAGTAACTATTGCTACTTCTGAGATCCCAGGATTTGATGAACTAGGCGTTAGAGCGTTTAGATTAGTAGGTACTACTGTTTTACCTCAGTATACTAAGGTAGTAGGTTCTAATATCGTATTTGTACAATATGGTACAGGAACTCACCTAGCAAACGCTGCTACTCCTGTAATCAACTATCACAAGCAACCAGTAGACAACGACAGAGGAGACTTTGAAGCTTCTTCAGGTGCTGCTGTTGATACATCAATCACTATACCAGAAATCGACGTTAAACTTGCTTCTGAAGCAATTGTTGCCAAAACACGTAAGTTAAAGGCACAATGGACTCCAGAATTTGCTCAAGATCTTAACGCATATCACTCTATCGATGCTGAAGCTGAGTTAACTTCACTATTAAGTGAATATATCTCAATGGAAATCGATCTAGAGATTCTTGATATGTTGATCTCTCAAGCAAGAACTACAGATAAGTGGTCTGCTGAGAATAACAAAGTATGGGGAGGTTCAGATTGGACTACTTCTACTTCTGATTTCTACAATACTCAAGGACAGTGGTTCCAAACACTAGGAACTAAAGTTCAAAAAGTATCTAACAAAATCCACCAGAAGACATTAAGAGGTGGAGCAAACTTTATCGTAACTTCACCTAACGTAGCTACTATCTTAGAATCTATTCCAGGATATGCTGCTGCAACTGATGGAGATCAGGCAGAGTTTAACATGGGCGTACAAAGAGTAGGTAGCTTAGCTAACCGCTTTAAAGTGTACAAAAATCCTTACATGACAGAGAACATCTTGTTATTAGGATTTAGAGGAAGCCAGTTCCTAGAAACAGGAGCTGTATATGCACCTTACGTACCATTAATGATGACTCCTCTAGTATACGATCCAGAAACATTTACTCCACGTAAAGGTTTAATGACTCGTTATGCTAAGAAGATGATCAGACCAGAATTCTACGGAAAAATCTTTATCTCAGACTTGTCTCAGATCTAAGATTAACTTAGAATAATAATAAAGAGAGGGCTTCGGCCCTCTTTTTTTTTGGCTATTTATATAAAACTGTAATAAATGGCAAGTGTAACTATATGGGATGGATCAGCTACTTTTACTTCTGGTAGCTCAACCCCCTTCGGATTTTATGATAGCGATGCTGATTTTCAAACTGATGCAACTAAGGTAGCAAAGTTTTGTGGTACTCGTTTAGGTTTTCCTTTAATGGATGTAGAGCTTCAAGATCAGAACTTTTTTGCCTGTTTTGAAGAGGCAGTTACAACTTACGGCAATGAAGTATTTCAATATAAGATTAGAGAAAACTACCTATCATTAGAAGGTAGCGATAGTACTGCAGGATCGGCTAATAATAAAATAATTAACCCTACATTAGATAGAGTTGTTAATATTGGTAAAAACTACGGAACTGAAGCAGAAGTAGGAGGATTCGTAACCAGACATACAGGCTCTCTTTCAGTAACTATGTCTAAACAGGAATACGATTTAGATGCATGGGCAACAGCTGAAGGAGTTGATGGTAGTATAGAAGTAAGAAAAGTATTTTATGAATCACCACCTGCTATATTAAGGTACTTTGATCCTTATGCAGGAACAGGTACAGGTGTACAATCGTTAATGGATGCTTTTGACTTCGGTTCATTTAGTCCTGGAGTTAACTTCTTATTAATGCCAGCATCATATGACCTACTTAAAGTACAAGCAATAGAGTTTAATGATCAAATAAGAAGATCAGCATATACATTCGAACTTGTAAATAACAGACTTAAAATATTTCCAATACCTAAACAAAACTACAACTTAAGGTTTGAATACTATAAAGTAAATGAAAAGAAAGCAGCTAGTTATCTAAATGGAACAGGATTAGTAACAAATGTTGCTGAAGTACCATATAATAATCCTAGCTATAATCAAATAAACAGTGTAGGTAGACAATGGGTATTTAGGTATACTTTAGCATTAGCTAAAGAACTATTAGCATATGTAAGAGGAAAGTACCAAACAGTACCGGTACCTGGATCAGAAGCTACATTAAACCAAGCAGACCTATTAACTGATGCAAGATCAGAAAAAGAATCATTACATACTCAACTAAAAGAGATGCTAGACCAAACATCTAGACAAGCTCAGTTAGAAAGAAAAGCTAATGAAGGAGAAAACTTAAAGAAAACCTTAGGCGATGTGCCTATGACAATATACGTAGGATAATGAAGTTAAAAGATATCATATTAGGAGAGGCTATATACACACCTTACCGTGCTATGGTACAAGTTGTGAGTAGAGATACTAGTCCTTCGGTACTAGCTGACCTTATTAGAGCTCTTCCCGGTGTTACTACCTGCACTATAGCAGGATCGGATGATGTAGCTAATAAGTATATTTTTAAAGTTAAACTAATCACAACTAAACCATCATCAGAAGCATTTACATCATTAAAACAGAATGCAATGAGTAAGTATGTAGAAATAAATGCGTTTAAAGTAGCTTCAAACTCAGTTGAACGTATGAAAAGACCAGGAGAATACTAATATGTTATTTGGATCAGGAAGAGACTTCGATTTACTCGTTAATATTAACAGAGAACTACTAAAAGATATAGTAGAACAAGAGATTCTTTACCATAAGTTAAGTTTAGAAGACTTAGACGTTAACTTATACGGAGAATCACTACAGAAGTCTTATTGGGCAGCTGTAAAACTAAACTGTTTAATAACTAGAGGTGATCAAGTGATAGATATTGATGACTTCGGACCAGATTTAGGTAGAGAAGCATCATTTGCCTTTTTAAGACCTGATTTAGTAGATACTAGTGTAGTTCCTGAAGTAGGAGATATAGTTCAATGGCATAATGACTTCTATGAAGTTGATACAGTTAGAGAAAATCAACTTCTCTTAGGTAGAGATAAGAGTTATAACCTTACTTCTTATGGTAACGGGTTTGGTTCTTCACTTTCTATTATTTTAGATTGTCATTTAACAAGAGCCGACAGAGTTGGCATAACAGAAGTAAGATAATATGGCAGAAAACACTCCAACTCCTAAATCTCAAGAGCAACTATCTAACGAAAGCTTAGGTTTAAGCACATCTACTACAAATAATAGAGCTTACCAGTTAAATCGTAATGATAACGTTGAGAATCTTACTATTGGTATAAAAGATATTGATGAAGCTATCTTTTACTACTTTAATGAAGTATTAAAACCCTCTGTTACACAGAATGGTAAAGTAATAAACGTTCCTATTGTGTATGGTTCACCTGAAAGGTGGGCAGCTATGCAGAAAGACGGGTATTACCGTGATAAAAACGGTAAAATGCAAGCACCTCTCATAGTATTTAGAAGAGATAGTCTAGAACGCAATAGAAACCTAGGAAATAAGCTAGATGGCAATAAACCAGTGCACTTTGGAGTATTTCAAAAGAAGTTTTCAAGAAAAAACTCATATGATAAGTTTGATGTATTGAATAACAGAGAACCTGTTAAAGAATACTATGCAGTAGCTATACCAGATTATGTAAATATAGTGTATAGTTGTATTATTTATACTGATTATATGGAACAAAACAATAAAATCATTGAAGGTATTAACTTTGCTTCTGATTCTTACTGGGGAAATCCATCTAAGTTTAGATTTAGAGCTATGATTGATAACTATACAACTGCTACTGAGTTAGTTCAAGGTAATGACAGACTAGTTAAGACTAACTTTAATATAAATCTACTTGGTCATATAGTAACAGATGCTATAAATGCACAAGCTCATAATACAAAAAAGTATTATTCTAAAGCAGCAGTTAAAGTAACTACTGAAACCACTGGAAATATAAACGATATATAAGATGGCAGGTAGATTTAATAGTATTTTATCGGGATCGTTAGTATTTAGCAAAGATGGTGTATTTGCTTCTAGTATAGTACCCCATCCTAATGCACTTACAATCACTGGATCTGTTAAAATATCAGGTTCTAACTTAATATTAAATGGTAGTGATGTAGGATTACGTATAACTACATTAGAATCTGGTCAAGGAGCAGATCAAGTTAAGTTTGGAGCTATTACTTTATGGACAGCATCTATATCAGAATGGACAGGTTCTACTAATCAGTACATAGCTAACCTTAATGATGTATCAGGTTCATTAAATATATTTACTGCATCAGTAGAAAGTAGAGTTTCCTTATTAGAAACTTCTTCTTCATTAGAAAATGTATCATCTTCTATATTAGATACAAGATTAACTACTATAGAAAGTAAAGCTCTAATAAGTAGTTCAGCTCAAATCGATGCTTTAGGGTTTTTATCTTCAAGTATAACAGGTATTGTATCAAGATCAGCACAGATATCCGATTTAGGATTCATTACTGGTAGTAAATATAGTCAGTTAGAAGAAATACCAGGCGGTATCTTATCATCATCAGCCCAAATAGCTACTGAAATATCAGGAGCAGGAGCTATGACTTATGTAAGTAGTAGTGATCTTAGCTTAAAAGAGATAAAAATCAATGATTATGATGCAGATGTTGCTGCTACTTACAGTAGCGGTAGGTTAACACTTACTTTTGGTACACCTGCACAACCTTCTTCTATTAATATAGCATTATCTGGGTTTGATACCGATAGATTTAACCAAACATCTGATTCGTACGATGTAAATGCTACATGGAATAACGGAGGATACATTATACATACTGCATCTATATACGAAGGCAATGTATTACTATCAGAAGTTAATACAGGAACATCAATATCCTTACCAACTTCATCAATAGGTAGTCATACTTACACACTAATCTATACAGCTAGTTCGCCTTTAGATAACTCTATATATACAAACAGTGATACTGTTACTGGAACACTATCAAAAACTAATCCTGCACAACCTTCACTAACATCTACACCATCAGTACAGTTAGGATATAGTTCAAATCAAATAGAACAAGGAGCTACAGGTAGTATTACATTTACTTCATCATCATCTGCTACAAGTAACCAATGGGAGCTTGATAGAACTGAAACAAATCTAACAAGTCCTTATAATATTACTGGTGCATTAACAGGATCATCATCTATATCTATAACAGCTACTGCATATTATGATTCTCCATCAGGTCAAAACTCACCTGACACTAGTACTACACGTACAAGAACTAATACATACAGTAAAATAAGAAGTGTAAGGTTTGGAGCAAGTACTTTAACTACATTTAATACAAGTCAACTATCAGATTTAGCTTTTTGGGATACCACTATAGGTGGAGATGTAGGCACTATTGATAAAGGCAACACTAATCCAAGTGGAGATAGTGTAACTATAGCATGGTCTGGAGATAAGTTCCACTATATAGTATATGATAGTTCAAGAAGTAACTTATCCAACATTACTACTAGCGGTTTTGGGGTACTAGGACAGTTTAGTGTAACAACTATAGGTCAATACAAGGTATATAAAACAAATACACTACAAGCCGGTGGAGCCGGAAGTAGTATAACATATGATTTAACATAAGATATGGCAATAATACTACCAGGCGGGTTTAATATAACTAACAACGAACCAGCAGATGCAAGGTTTAGCGTTGAAAACGTTGCCGCTCGTTATGCTTTATCTTCAGCTAATGTATATGAAGGGTTAACTGTATATGAAAAGGATACTAATCGCTATTATGTACTAGTTGATGCAGCAAATCAAGGTAATGCAACAGGATGGAAAGAGATCTCCACCGGTAATGAACTATCTGGTTCATCTATTATAGGTTCTGATCTCTTAAACATACACAGTATAACAGGATCAGTAGGTATAACCGGATCACTTACATTACAAAACTCTGACCTTGAAGTTACAGGTTCGTTTAACCTACAGTTAGATGGGGTTTCAAAGTATTTTTCTATTGATATAAACGGAGAAGAAAAAGTAAAAGTTAATAGTGAAGGAGTATTCCAACTTATATCACAAAGCTCTACTCCAACCCCAGTAGAAGGAGGTATGTATTATGGTAATGATTATAATCTATACCTAGGAGTAAACGAATAAACTGACATATTTATTAACATAACAGTATTTTAACATGGCAACTTGGAAAAAGATAATAGTATCAGGGTCTTCGGCTAACCTAGCCAACTTACAAGTAGACTCTCTTTCGTCCGGTGTAGTAACTGGAGCATCAGGCAACTTAACAACCACACCTATAGCAGGTATTGGTGATATTGTTGCTACTGACGGTGCATTCGGTAACTTTAGTGGGTCCTTTTCAGGTTCATTTATAGGGAACGGCTCTCAGTTAACAGGATTAGTAACTAATCTAACCTTTAGCGGATCAGGCGCCACTGGCGGCGGTGATACTATCGATTTAAAAACAGATTCTCTTAAGTTTGAAGGCGGTAATAACTTATCAGCTACAGTAACTAACAATAAAGTTACTTATAACTTAGGATCGAGCATAGTTTCAAGTTCTGTATTAACTTCTAACGCTCAAGGTCAAGCTGTATTAGTAACTAACGGGGTTTCTGGTTCAAATATTGATTTAGGTCTACAAATCACCGATGATGTAACGTTTAACAGTTTAAGCTTAACAGGAGATGCTGAAATAGACGGTAATCTTACAGTAAACGGTACATTAGCTTACTTAAACACCACAAATACTGAAATAAAAGACAAGTATATCCTTCTTAACTCAGGTTCAACTGATCCTGACACGGCAGGACTTGTTGTAGACCAAGGTTCAGGTGCAGGAGATGCATTTTTATTCGATGCTACTGATTTAAGATGGGGTGTTAATAAAAACATTGCTGCAACCACAGGATCAGCTAATAGTGAAGCTCATATCTCTGTAGTAGTAGATGAAAATGATATAAACCACATAGATGAAGCGTATTACCAGAAAAACGGTAACATAAAAGTAGATAACACAGGTAATATTTTCATTTACTCATAAAATAATAGTTATATGCCAGTTACGGCCAAAAAAGTTTTAAAAGGCGATGACGCCAAAGACATTATAGTAAACAAATCCATCTCCAAAAGCAATCTTACTAAAGCTGAACTTGAGTTTATACTTAATCACTTAAGAGATTCACAATATAAAGGTCATGAGTTTGAAAGATTTTATGTAGTATGGGTTAAGTTAAACTCCATGTTAGAAAAAATAAAATAGTTAGATTGGGCTTTAAGCCCTTTCCCTATTTATAAGAGTATATTATTGGCCTGAAAGGGAAGTGGGCAGGCAAACCTGTAACCAACCGTAATAAAGTAGACATGCCGAACTGGAAAAAACTGATTGTTAGTGGTTCTGACGCCGCTCTCAATAATCTTAATGTAACTAATGCTGTAACCGCTTCTTATTTTAAAGGAGATGGATCTGCATTAACTAATATACCAACAGCCGACGGCTTTCCTTACACAGGCTCAGCTTTAATATCAGGTTCTTTAACGGTAACAGGTTCAGTCTTAGTTTCAGGTAGCGTTACTGCTAACTCTTATATAGCTAAGAACGGTACAGGAACTCCTACTTTAACATCAGCTAATAGTATAATATTTAGCGGTTCAGAAGCAGCTATTTTTAAAGGACTGTCAATGAGACTGAATGCATTTACCAATGCTCAGACATCATCTTTGACATCTCAGAATGGTGATCTAATATTCAACTCAGACCGTAATAAAATACTTTTTTATACAGGTTCATCCTGGAAACACGTACTTGTTCAAGGAGATGCAGCTAATCTGCCTGAAGGAGTAATATCAAGCTCAGCTCAAATAGATAACTTGTTCGATATTGATGGTATCGTTTCATCATCTGGGCAAATAACAGCATTAGGATTTATTTCACAATCTGCTGATGGATTTCCTTATACAGGATCTGCTATCATTACAGGCTCTTTAAATGTAATAGGTCCATTAACTGCATCTAAGTTTGTAGGAGATGGTTCAGAACTTACAGGATTAACTTTTGCTCAATCAGTTACAGTAACTTCTACCTTTACTAGTTCAATAAGTACTAATGTATACCATGGATTCGATACTAGAAATATTTTAGTATCTGTTTATGATTTTAACTATGATCAAGTAATACCAGCTCGGATAAGATTAACGGATACTAATAACGTAACAGTTGATTTTGCATCCACTACTTCTGGGCATATAGTTATAGCTAAAGGAGGACATATAGTATCCGGTACTCAAGAAGTATCAGAGTTAGCATCTTTTGCAGATACTTTTACTAATGCTACTTCCCACACAGCTACACATAACTTTAATACTAAAAATGTAGTAGTACAAGTTTATGATGAAAATGATTTTGTAATCATTCCTCAATCTATAGAACTTACTGATTTAAATACAGCAGTAATAAGATTTAGTTCACCTAAATCTGGGAATGTAGTAATAGGTAAAGCAGGACATATAGTTTCAAGTTCAGTTGACAATGCAGCAAATCTTGGAGGTCAACCTGGCACATATTATAGAAACTTTAACAACCTAACTAATGTACCTAACGGTATTGTATCTTCATCTGACGCAATATATAATATTAGCGGTAGCATACTACCTTCTATAACAGAAGTATTTGATTTAGGATCTCCTACAAAAAGATGGAATGATTTATACTTAAGTGGATCAACTATCTACTTAGGTGCTACAAGACTTTCTTCAACTGGTGACCAAAATCTTGAACTAAGAAACCATACTAATCAAAGAACAAACCTTATATTAGATGAACTGCATGTTGGAAAAACAACAGATACATCTATAATATTAAGACAGCATTCAGGAAGTTTATTAATACACCAATCAGGTTCTTCAAGTCCAATGCAAGTAGATTCTACTGCATCTTATGCATTAACAGCTTCCTACGCATTAAATGCAGCAGCTGGAGGTAGTGGAGCAGGATTTCCATTTAGCGGATCAGCTGTAATAACTGGTTCACTAACTGTAACTGAAGGAGGATTCGTTGGTGATGGTTCTGGATTAACAGGTGTAACAGCAACGATTGCTGAAACTGCTACTTTAGTAGATAACTTTACAAATGTTACATCACACCTTGCTACTCATAACTTTAATACTAAAAATGTATTAGTACAGGTATATAACGATAATGATGAAGTGATTATACCATCAAGTATAAGCACTCCTAGCCTGTCAACAGCTAGAGTTACATTTCCTGAAGCAGTAACAGGTAGAATAGTAGTAGCTAAAGGAGGACATATAGTATCAGGCTCTGGAGGAGGTGGAGGTGGCGGTTCTTCTGAACTATTAATGCACCCACAAACTCTTAATAGTGATATAGTAGTACCAGATTTTTACAATGCACACTTGATTGGACCAATAGGACTTAATATGACATTAACGATTGGTGGCAGTTCAGTATTGAGTATATTAGAAAATTAAACATATTTATATAAAATGAGTATATTAAAAGTAAATACCATCCAGCCTTTCTCAGGTAATAAAGTTTCCATTACAGGAAACTCAGTTATCTCTGGGTCATTTTCTGGATCTTTCGAAGGAGCATTTGATGGTACAGTAGAGTTTGTTGATCTAACAGGAAAGCCTACTCTAATATCTGGCTCAAATCAACTAGCAGGAACATCAATAGACGGAGACTTAACAGTTAACTCAACATTTAATATACTCTCTGCATCTCATGATTATCATCAAAACACAGATGCTGATACAGGAACTGAAACGGTAGCGACATTAGCAACCGGTTCTCACTCCTCAGCATTTTTTGATTACGTAGTAAGTGATGGAACGAATAGTAGAGCAGGAACAGTAATGACTGCTTGGATTGGAACAAGTATAACATATGCTGATACATCAACAGCAGATATAGGAAATACCGGTGATGTAGATTTAACTACTACAATAAGCGGTGCAAATGTACTCTTACAGGTAACTACTACTTCTGACAACTGGAATGTAAAAGCAGTAAGTAGGTTGCTTTAATATTGAAATATTTATAAATATGGCAAATCAAGTAGTACTAAGAAACGGGTTTACATCAATGCAAGATTCATTTGTGACAGGATCTTTAACTTCAACTTCAACAGTAGAAGGAAATATAGTAAACGCAAGAACAAACTTAACACAAGGAGGTGCAGACCAAACATTTGTTACAGATGGACTGGCAGCAGCTTTCGCAATAGCATTAGGATAAAATAATATAATAAGATGGCAAAATCGTTAGTAAATCACTATAGTGTAGACAGAGTCAATAACTCAATTTCCATTGAGAATAACGTTAGACCTGAAAGACTGTTACTTATCTCAGATGTAGATAATAATAGAATACTCTATAACTTCGCTGTATCTGGATCAGGGATAACTTCCTCCTCTTTTAATAGAGTAACAGAATACACTAATTTCTTTATGCAGAAAAACCTGACTACCTTAGGTATAGACTCAGGTTCTAAACTGCAAATTTTCATAGAAAAAGATCATCAAGAAATAACACTAGATGAGACATATGTAGATCCAGTAAGTAAGATTAGAGTATCAAATCCGGAAAACCTTATTGATACTGACTTTGAGTACGGGCTTCAATCAACAAAATGGGAAACAGTAGAGTTATCTAATAACGTGCCATCCTACTATATCTCAGATGCTGATTATGGAGTTAGTGGAGTAGTTCAAGTATCTTCAAAAGCAAACTCTGACATTATTACTGTAAGTACTACTAATCCTCACAGGTTAGTTCAAGGTACTCCTTTAGACATAAGAGGGTTAAACTCACAAACAGCTGAAGGTAAGTATTTGATACAGACTGTAGTTGATGATACTACGTTTACTTATAAGTCTAGAGCTAGTCAAGGATCTACAGCTAGATTAGACGGTACTTATACGGTTATCACTCCAGGACAGTTTTATGCTGGTTCTCAAATACCTTATCAAAAAACTACAGGAATATCAAGTGATGAAGCAGTTCAATCAACCGTAACAGTAACAACACCAAACGAACATGGATTTGTTTCACAATCCAACTTTTACTTAGTTAACTCTGTTTCTCCAAAAGTTCTTCAACTAGAAAATACTTCTGCAACAGCACCTGACGGGTTTCCATATGTAGATCCTGACAATACAGTTGTAAGTGTTCTAAGAGCAGATGGCTCAAACACAGAAACTAAACAAATGAAATCTACTTATTCATTTAAGTTTAAAGCATCTGGAGTAGACGTTTCTGGTAATAAAATACTTTGGGCTAACAGTGACTTAAGAGTTAATGACTGTATCCTATATGCACCTGCACAAGCAGACTCTCCTATTGGAGGGTTAGAAAGATTTCAACAGTACTATATTGCCTCAGTTGATGCCTCAGGTATCACACTATCAACTACGTATAATGGATCAACAATAAACTTTACATCACCAGGTACTTATAATAACGGTAAAGGAAGCGTACATTTATGTTATGAGGTTTACTATATGGATAGACCATATAATAATCCAAACAATAGATATTTTACTAGACATTATTGGACAGGAACAGGTTCAGGATGGGATAGAACAGCTGCAGCTGGTTACTATAATGGTAACTATTGGGGTATAGGAAATACTGCACCAGAAGGAATCGCATTTTTCTCACCAGCTGGTTCAAACTATACAAGTTATGTAATGTCTCAACCATTCTACTCATCAGGTAGAAATAGTACATGTCAGATGCCAGAAGGAACACATGCTAACCAAGCTAACTTCTTAGAAGACTGGACAATGTACAAACCGTACAGTAGATGTAATCCTAATAGCTATTCTCACTACGATAGTAGTTATATGCAAATCTATTACTCTTGGAGTGCTAGATGGAGTAACTATGCTTATTATACTACTAGTAGAAACGTATTTTATGTACTATTAGAACAAGATCAAGAACAAGATACTTTTTATGTAGAAAATCACGGTTTATCAGAAGGAACTACAGTTAGTTTAGAAACCACTGGATCTTCTATTTACTACAGTAACCATAACCCAAGTTGGATTTCATTTAGCAACTCATCGTCAGTAGCTGATGGAGATTACACAGTAGAAGTACCTTCTAAAGATAGATTTAGATTAGTAAACGCAGATACTGGAGATAACTTCCGTATGATGAATGCTGATGGTGAGTATACATTTGTAGCTAATGTGGAAAAACCTACAGCTAACTCATTTTATTCTGCAGAGCATGGATTGTCAGATGATGAGTCAGTAACATTTTCAGTATTAGCTGGAGGAACAATACCTACAACAGATACAGGAAGATTGACTATTAACTCCTCTAAAGATACTGGTAACGTAGATATCTCTTGGACAGTATTTGAAAACGCATTAGAATCTTACTTTGCTGCTAACTTAGCAGGACATAGGGATATACTTATGGACGGACCAGATGCTAGAAATCCTATTCAAAATGGAGATTCTAATCCAAACAGTACTTGGTTAAATAACTTCTTTTATGATGGTATATATACTTATCATTACCTAAATGGAAGTGCAAACTCATCTAATTCTTCTACCACTTACAGTTGGGGGGATGCAGTAATAGATTTAGCAGCAGGAACAAACAATGCTAATTCTGGATTTAGTGCTAAAGGTACTAAATACAATTCAAATCAGAATACTAAGTTTTATGGAGTATGTTCGATGGCATCTAGAGTACTTCCTACAAGTCAAATGGATATGTATACTAGAACATATACTTCTAACGGACCATCTGAATCCCAAACCTGGTATAGTCGAAGTCATGCTGATAACTTTTATACTTCTGGTTATTTTAATATATCAAACATTGGAGGAAGAGATGGACACTGTCAGTTTGAAATGGTTCTTTGGAATGAAAACTGGCAATCAGATAGAACTGGTAACTTTTATGGATACTTTAATAATAGCTCCTCTGGATATGGATATACTTATGGAAACGACTATGGAAAGTATATAAAGTTTAATGCTATCTTTATGTTTGATAACGGTACATCATTTAATAGTACTTCTTTTTATAACATGTTAGATTATTTGGTAACTCAATGGAAAGCAAACTTTGCTAAACCATCGTTAGTATCCGGTACTACATACAAAACTGAGGTAGTAACTAACGATCGATTCAGATTAAAAGATGCTAGCTCAGGTATTGAAGTAGATTTAACAAGCTTCGGCCTACCAGATTTTAACTTTATTATTGGTAGAAATGGAGCTTCTGATGGAGCTTATACAGTATCAAATATTCCTCAATCTGATCAACTTAGTTTAAAACTTCCTTTTAAAGTAAGTAAAAGATCATTAGAGTTTAACGGAGCATTTGTAACTGCATCATCTGATTTAGTAGGTATAGAAAACCACAAACTTATAGGCGGTTTACCAATGGTGTATAACCCGGGCGGTAATACTCCTATTCCACCTCTAGTTTCAGGCTCTACATACTACTCGGTAGTAAGAGATGAAACATTGATAGGATTTGCTTCTTCTTCAGTCCAAGGAGCTGCAGGAGTAGTAATAGATTTAACCAACTCAGGTTCAGGTACACATACATTAGAAGTCAATGCAATGAATGGTCAGTTCCCAGGAGAAGGAACAGTAACATTAAACAGTGGCTCTAACGTAGTATCCGGTTCTGATGATACATTATTTAAAAGATATTTTAAAGTAGGAGACACCTTCAGAATAAAGGATACATCAGAATCTCCTGCACGTCTAACTGATTATAGTATATCAGCAATAGCTGATGATAATAATATGGTGTTAGGTTCAATATCTCCTTACGATACTAACCAAACAAAGTATTTTGTACAAACTCAACTTTATGCTAGACCAGATGGTACGTTCTTACACAGACCATTTGATGGTGGTGTAGAGATTACAGCAGGTACTGCTCCATTCTCACAAATAGTAAGACAGACTAGAAAATACTTTAGATATCAATCTGGTAAGGGTATTCAGACATCACTTGCTATCAACTTTAATCCACCGGTATTATTCCAACAGTTATTCTCTAGCGGTTCTACTGCATTTGTAGAAACTAAATACCCTCATAGATTAAACATTAATGATACTATTAATGTAATAGATGTAGATGATAATGTATTTAATGGAAGAAAAACAGTAGATAATATTGTAGATGAGTTTAACTTTTCTTACGATCTAAGCGGAAGTATTCCACAAACATCTATCCCAGGTGGGTTAGGTCAGTTTAATATTGAAGGTTGGGAAAATAGTGTAGTAAGAGCAGGAATGTTTGACTTTCAAAATGGATTCTTCTATGAATATGACGGACAGCAGCTTTATGCAGTTAGAAGGTCTTCAACTCAACAAATATCAGGAACAGCAACTGTTAACTATAACTCTAATCTAGTAAGTGGTCATAAATCTAACTTTACTGGTCAACTAAGTGAAGGAGTAGATATTGTAATCAGAGGTCAAACTTATAAAGTAGTTAAAATAAAGAGTGCTACTCAACTAGTAGTTCAGCCTCAATATAAAGGAGTATCTGCTGAGGGAGTTATACTTACTAAAACCCAAGACGTTAGGATACCTCAATCACAATGGAATATAGATAAGGCAGACGGAACTGGTCCTTCTGGATTTGATTTAGACTTTACTAAGATTCAAATGGCATACATGGATTATTCATGGTATGGTGCTGGTAAAGTAAGATTCGGATTTAAAGATAGATTAGGTAAAGTAATATATGTGCATCATTTCTTACATAATAACCGTTTGACTGAAGCATATATGAGATCAGGTAACTTACCTGCTAGATATGAAATATTTAACACAGGTAATCCTACTTATGTACCAACATTATTTCACTGGGGTACTTCTGTAATCATGGATGGTAAGTTTGATCAAGATGATTCGTATCTATTTACTGCATCATCTAAATCATTATCATTTACGAATGGTCAAACGTTATCTGCTACAACTACCAGTAACTCTCAAACAATAAGACTGTATGATAGAAACTCTAGAACATACAACTGGTATGTAAGAATACCTTTTTCAACAGCTGATGATTCTAAATTCTCAACAGGTGTAAAACTTTCAGCTCCAGGTACACAGTTAAATGGACAAGAAGTAACCTATACTGAATACTCAGGTAGTACATTCTTTATCTACATTTTATTTGGTACAAGCTCAGTGTATTACGCACGACCTTCAGGAGAATTCTCAGTAACTAGTGGAACAGCAGTTACTATTGGAGAAGCAGCAACAGGAACAGGAGTAAACCTTGGTACAGATACTGTACCTCTTATTACTATTAGACTTGCACCTTCAGTAGACAGCGGATTACCTGGATCATTAGGTCAGAGAGAGATTATTAATCGAATGCAGTTAATACTAAACGAGATTGGTATGATTATTACTCACGATTGTGAAGTATCATTACTACTTAATGCTGATTTATCATCAGCAAACTATGAAAATGTAACTTCACCTTCACTATCAGAACTAATCAAACACGAACAAGGAGATTCAGCATTAGGAGGAACACAAATCTTCCAGTACAGAGCTTCTGGTGGTGCTGTAAACAGTGATGGTGTACGTGGTTCAAATACATCTAACCAGAGTTTAGGATCAATCATTGACCTTGGTAACTCAATATTAGGAGGGGATGGAACATTCCCGAACGGGCCTGATACGTTAACAGTAGCGGTTAATCTAGTTGATACGTCAGGTATTAATGCGACATCACCGTTTAACGTTTCATCTCGTATAACATGGTCAGAATCTCAAGCATAAAAGAGATTTAACTAACAGAAGAAAGGTAGTGATGTCTAGTATATTACTACCTTCTTTTTTATCTATTTATACTAAAGAAACTTTTTATAGATGAAAATATATGATGCCTCCGGTTTTGACTCAAAACTAACCGGTTCTTTTACCGGTTCATTTTATGGAGACGGTTCTAACCTGACAGGAATAGTTACCTACACTCAATCTGAAATCTCAGGTTCATCTAACTTAGCTATATCTAACATACTAGACGGTACAACACCGGTACTATCTGCATCTAGAGCAACTACAGCCTCTTTTGCATTAAACGCTGGCTCATCAGGATTTCCTTTTAGTGGATCTGCCGATATTACAGGATCTTTATTCGTAAGCGGAGGTAATATATCAGGAAGTTTTATTGGAGATGGATCAGGACTGACTGGTGTAACTATGCTCGAAAGTACTATTATAAGTGCTTCATTTACTAATGCTAATGAATATACCGCATCTCATAACTTAAATACTGAACAGGTACTTATTAATACCTATTTTAATGATGGCACTCAGTTTTTTCCTCAAGAAATAAAAGTATTAAATAACTCTGCAGTAGCCTTAAAGTTTAATACTTCTACATCAGGTAGAGTAGTAATAGCTAAAGCAGGTCATTTAGTTACAGGAGCTACTCTTATAAGTGAAAATACTATTTCGGATACCTTTACTAATGCATCTGTTATAAGCACATCACATAACTTTAATACTAAAGACGTATTTGTTACTGTATATTTAGACGATGACACTCAGATTATTCCTTCAGAAATAAAAACTACTAATGAAAATACTGTATTAGTCACTTTAGATCAAAATAGATCAGGTAGAATAGTAGTAGGTAAAGCTGGTCATATAATAAGTGGCTCGACTACTATAACAGAAACTTCTACTATTACTGATACTTTTAGTAATACAGCTACGAAAACTGTTAACCACGGATTTAATACTAAGGATATCTTAGTAAACGTATACACATCAGACGATGAAATGATTATTCCATCATCGGTAAACACAATATCTAGTGGTTCAGTCAGAATAACTTTTGATACACCAAGATCAGGAAGAGTAGTCGTAGCTAAAGGAGGTCATTTAGTATCTGGCAGTTCAGTAGCTTCAAGTGTTGAGTATAGTAATATTCTTAATAAACCTACTTTAATTTCTAGCTCAACACCTCCTTTCCCTCATACAGGTTCTGCAATAATATCTGGATCCTTAAGAGTTATAGGTTCTGTAACTGCTGACACTTATATAGTTAGTTCTTCTATAACTTACACAACTCAATCTTTTAATAGCGGTTCTACTATTTTTGGTAACTCATTAGACGATACACATTTATTCACAGGTTCTTTAAGAGTAACCGGTAGTATAAATATAAACAATAATATTACAACTATTGATCCCACTGAAGTAGATCAGACTGAAACTTTAACATCCCAAACAGTTACTCATCAAACTCAAGATGCTTGGTATGTCTTTTCAGCAGATAATGTAAACTATTTAACTGGTGGGACTAGTATTGCGGATAATACATTTTTAACTGGGGATGACTCTGGTCATTTAGCACATATTAGTTTTGGACCGAGAAGCTCCAGTACTGGTATACTTCCTCAAAGTATAGTTGATTTTTTAAACGAACTTCCCGGGGTATCAGGAATATCTACTAGTTATTCTTTAGGAACCGTTCCAGGTAAACTCTCTGATTTTCAAGGCCCAGTTACTTTTAGAGTAGAAAGAGATTCAAGTAACTTTTTTGAGGTAGAAGTTCATAATGTATTTATTGGTTGGCACCAATCTGACACCTATGTAAATGTAGCATTTAGTGGGAATAGTGCAACTACTGTGACTCATGTAGCCGGTAATAGAGATTTTCATGATTCTGGTAGTAACGACATTCAAGTACCTGTATTCCAAACGTCAAACTTTATTGACGGTGCTGGTACATGGCAATCTAATGGAGGGTATACTATAAGCTTTACTAAACAAGTTCCTGTCCCATTTAAAGCTTCTATTAATGGAGATATAACCGCAACCGGTACTGCATATGTTACAAGTTCTAAAGTCTATAATAATAACACAAGTAGTGGTAGTTTAAGTTTTTGGCAAGGTTCACAAACTGAATATGATGCTATTTCATCATCTGCTGATCCCCACACATTTTATATAATAAGATCATAATGTCGTTTAAAGTTGGTCAATCTAATGTTTCTAAATACTATATAGGTACCTCTCCAGTAAGTAAAATATACCAAGGAGGAACCGAAATATATACATCAGGACCAAGTTTAGATGATTTAGTACTGTTAAATAGTACAAGTTTGGTTTCTTTAGGTCATGGTACTTCAAACTGGACATATATCTTTAACACAGGTAATGCATTTGATAATGGATATGCCTTACCAAGTTCCACTTTTTGTGCTTCTTCAGGTAATGACAACCATGTTGGTTATGGTACTACAATGACCTTTACTGTACCGACTGCTTTATATGAATTTAGAATACAGACAGGTTATACCAAAATGCAAACGATGAAGTTAGAGTATAATAATGGAGGAGGTTGGACAGATTATTTAACCAATCTAGATAAATCATCTGGTTCTCCTTTATTTGTGACTATTGATGGTAGAACTTGGTGGCAAGTACTAACTAACAATACCTCTACATATGCAAGTAGTTGGAGAATGACATGTACTGTAAACGGTTCAAATGTATCTAATGAATATTGGCAAGAACTTTACTTAAGAGGATTTCAATAATGGGGTACTATGCTAACATATCAGGAAGTAACGTTATACAGAATATAGTATCAGATAGTATACCAGTATCTGAAGGTAACTGGATAGAACATTCTCATATGCATGTTTGTGATGGATTTATATATGACTCAGGTAGTTTTTATCCTCCTCCTCCTTATGAGGGTTGGATATTAAATAAAGATACGTTACTTTGGGAAGACCCAAATGGTTAATATTTATATTATATGGAAAGAGAGTATAATGTTATTTTAAAAAAAGGAGTTGATTACGATCAGTTTGGTAATGATATGATTAATATTACCAATAAAGATGGTATACCTAATAGAGAAATAGAAGTAGCAAACTCAAGATTGGGTAGCTATAGACAAACTCATTACAACCTTACTGACGAAGAAGCAGCTGAGGTAAGAAATCATCCCAATGTATTAGAAGTAGAGATTCCACCAGAGAATAGAGATGATGTAATCATTGGACATAATGGTAGACAATCAGGAACATTTACTAAATCTCCAGGTACTACTCAAGAACATGCAAACTACGCTCTACTTAGATCTAAATATAAAAATAATCCATACGGAACAGGAACTGAACTTTCAGAAGACTACCTTTTTAATCTAGATGGAACTGGAGTAGATGTAGTTATTCAAGATAGTGGAATCGAAGTTAATCATCCAGAATGGGAGGATGCCAATGGAGTTTCTAGATTACATCAAATAGATTGGGGTTCAGCATCAGGATTAGGATTTGCTCAAAGTGGAAATCATTACAGAGATTATCATGGACATGGTACTCATGTGGCTTCTACTGTAGCTGGTAAAACATTTGGTTGGGCTAAAAATGCAAGAATATATGCACTTAAGGTATCTGGATTAGAAGGATCAGGAGATAGTGGAACAGGAATATCTACATCATATGTACATGATGCTATAAAACTTTGGCATAGAAATAAACCTATAGACCCTAAAACTGGTTATAAAAGACCAACAATAGTAAATATGTCTTGGGGGTACTTAACAACATATTCAACTGTATCGTCTATAAACTATAGAGGTACTTCTTATAGTGATTCAACTATTAATACTGCAACATCAAGAGAAAGCAACTATGGATTGATAAACTACTATTCAGCTCAGTTTGGAGCTTATGTTACGAATACTAGAATAACTTCAGTAGATACAGACGTAGAAGAACTTATTGATGAAGGAATACATGTATGTATAGCAGCAGGAAATAGAAGACATAAGATAGATTTAACATCAGGCACCGATTATAACAACTATGCAGTTACTAACGGTGGAACCAAATATTATCATAGAGGTTCTTCACCTTTTCATGAAAGAGCTATATTAGTAGGTTCATTAGATAATACTTCATATAGTTCTACTCAAGATCAAAAATCTACTTTTTCCGAAACTGGACCAGCTATTGATATATGGGCTCATGGAAGTTCAATAATGGCTGCATCATCTAATACTAATCAAATAGGAGGATATACGTATCCGTACAACAATAGTTATAAGCAAGTAGCTATATCTGGTACATCAATGGCTACACCTCAAGTATCTGGAGTAGCAACATTAATATTACAAGCTAACCCTGGGATATCTACATCTGTTTTAAAATCAGCCTTAAAAAACCAAGCTGGTACAGCAGTATGGGATGGAGGAAATAATAACTACGATAATAATAGAAGTATACAAGGAGCACCTGCTGAACTACTTTTCAATAAGTTCGGTAAAGTCGAAAACTGTATTGAATATTCAGGTACCTTAGATATACCTTTAACAATAACTTTTTAAAATGATACATACTAGTCCAATATTTTCCGGTTCAATATCAATGTCTGGTTCACTTTTAGTCAACGGTAATGATTTATCAAACGGAGCTACTCCTATAGATGGAACTGTTTCAAATGCTAAACTAGCAGCAGAGTTTAATACAACTTCTACATTAACAGCAGGAGCTTCAGTATCCGTAGATTGTTCATCAGCTCAAGTATTTTCATTAACTCCTAATCAAAATACAGCTTTAAATATTACTAATCCAAGAGTAGGTTCAACTAAGCTTATAGTAGTAACTGGAGCAGGAGGAGGATATGCTTTATCTTGGACTGTAGGAGGATCATCAGGTACTTTTAATCTAGTAGCTGGTACATATAATGATACCTTATCAACAAAAAACTTTATTCAACTAACATGTGTAGCACCAACTGAGTTTTGGTATACTATATCACAAATAGCATCATAAATGAATCAAGGAATACTTTTTGGATCTATATTTGGTCTACCTTCTGTTACTACCAGTACAACTACTTTAGTTGAAGCGGAAACTTTTACTGCTAATGGAGAAATAACAGATACAGGAGCAGGAGGAGTTACAGTAAGTAGAGGTTTTTATATAGGAACTGATTCTACCTACTCTAATAATACTAAACATACAATAGCCGGTACACAGAGTATTGGTACATTTTCATATAATGCAACAGGATTAACAGGGGCTACTACATACTACATAACTTCTTTTGCAATAGGGTATAAAGGAGAATCAGTAGGTACAACAGTAAGTGTTGCTACCGCTACAGGAACAGTACTAGCTTATACTGCAGGTCAAACAACAGGATGGACTTATGATCAGTGTTTTTGTGGTTCAGCCAACGGTTCAGGAACTTTAGGTGCTTCTTATATGGAAATATATGCTCCTTGGTGGGGAGGAGGAGGATTTACAACTAATACTACTCTAGCATTAACTGGAAAAACTTATGTAGAAGTTGATTATACAACTACGGCCGGAGTAGGATCTTATATGTCTTTTTCTGTAACGACTGGACATAACGGGAGTAACCCAACTGGTACATCTATTATTACAGGAGGAAGTAGCCCTTCAGTTGCGTATACTTCAGGAGCTCAGATACCAGTAAATTTTCCGCAAGATTCAACTGTAGCTACAAGTCTGGGTAACGCATCAAGTAGTAGAGTAAGAATAACTAGAATAGAATACTTTTAAACTAATATTATGCCAAGTATAGAAAAACCTTTTCCAAGTTGGATATTAAACGAAGAACTCGATACATGGGTAGCTCCAGTAGAGTACCCTGATGTAAACTTTATCTATACATGGGATGAAGAAAACGGTGCCTGGGTACATACAGGTAATAACCAACACCCACCTTATTCATAGAAAGTTGTTTATACGATAAGTTTTTATTATATTATAGTAAAACCTGTAGTATGTTTAACAAAAAGAAAAAACAAAAGTTAGTCTGGGATTTTATACCTAAACGATCTTCTAATGTTACATTTAATAACGACGGAGGAAAAAGTTTAGACGATTATTTAGTTCCTTTAGTTAGTGTTATGCCTGATTGGTTTAAAACACTTAAACAAACTAAAGATTATCTACAACAATATCCTAACGTTAGAACATGCCCATCTTTTATAGAGTTATTTAAAAACTCATATGCTTTTATTGCTCCATGTGATTTAATATTTAAGTTTTCTAAACAAGGTATGGATGTAGTTCAAACAGAAGATGGATGGGTTAATATATCTTCACATACTGCTGTACCACCTGAAATGGGAGGAACACAAATGGGACCATTATGGGATAAAAGCTTACAGAATATTAAAATAATGTCAGGATTACAAATAGGTGTAAATAAAGGAGAGTGTAATATAATGCATATACCTGCTTATTATCATAATCCTAGATCTATTTTTTATGCACCTACAGGTATCTCTACTTTAACATCAGCTAATCCTTTAGATTTAAATCTTAACATATTTGTTGATATGACTAAACTAGATATGGATAACGGTGATACTATAAAGATCAAACACGGCACTGTTTTAGCTTATATTTATATGCCTTCTGGTATTTTACCTCACTCTAAAGTAAATCTTGATAAAAAAATGAGAAAGAGTTTTTTAGGAGATTATCAAAGACAGTTAGATGAGTTTAGAGAAGAAAAACCTAAAGGTAAATGTCCTTTTAGTTTCTTACACTAAATGATTATAAAGTAACTATTTATTAAATATGATACTACAATCTCCAATAATATCAGGCTCTTTAACCGTAAGCGGATCTTTTACTTTAAACGGCACTCCCGGTGGAGGCGGAGCCGATGCAGATTTAGGTGTTTATGGACTAGTAGGATTAGAACAAGAATATTACGCAATAGCAGCAACATCGTAAAATAACAGTATGGCAACTATATCATCATTAACTACAGAAGTTATAAACTATCTAACTGGTAAAATTACCGGTAGTGTAGCTACATCACAAGATATTGTACTACAAACTAAAGCATTAGAGCAGTTAGGA
>Ga0209653_1000896_pt1 | contig 25278 bp, 15 predicted proteins | sample SaaInl6LU_22_DNA_FD_184644 | JGI IMG/M metagenome (GOLD analysis project Ga0209653, IMG submission 184644) | Marine microbial communities from expanding oxygen minimum zones in the Saanich Inlet - ESP_116LU_22_DNA (SPAdes) (version 2) | ecosystem: Environmental > Aquatic > Marine > Intertidal...
TTGCACCTAACTATGCTATTTTATAGTACAAACTTTTAAATAAATATAGTTAGCTACATTCTAGTTAATTTTATAACATCAGATAAAGGAACAGTTGCTGCATTGCTATTATAAATTAACACCTACAAATTTCTAGTTACAGCAATAAATAACTCTATACTGGTATAAATAATTACGAACGTTCAAATTGTTTGTTTTTTTGAATTACCCAAGTACAATAAAATTAAACCACGTTATTTTCGATACTTGTATGAGACATATTATGTCAATATGTCATATCATTTTTTATTTTTTTTTCTTGTATGCCATTTTTTACTAAAAAAGGTAATGGCACAACCTTTGACTAAGGTAGAATGAACAATGAAAAACGAATTCTAAATAAAATAAATATTATGAGTAAAATTATAGGAATTGATTTAGGAACAACAAACTCATGTGTTTCTGTAATGGAAGGTAATGAGCCAGTTGTTATTCCTAATGCAGAAGGAAAAAGAACTACACCATCTATCGTTGCATTTGTAGAGGGTGGTGAGCGTAAAATCGGTGACCCTGCAAAAAGACAAGCAGTAACTAACCCAACAAAAACTGTTTATTCTATTAAGCGTTTTATGGGTAATAAATATTCTGAATCTTCTCGAGAAGCGGAGAGAGTACCGTATAAAGTGGTAAAAGGAGATAACGATACACCAAGAGTAGATATTGATGGTCGTTTATACACACCTCAAGAAGTTTCTGCAATGGTACTTCAAAAAATGAAAAAAACTGCTGAAGATTACTTAGGTACCGACGTATCTGCAGCAGTAATTACGGTACCAGCATATTTTAACGATGCACAAAGACAAGCGACCAAAGAAGCTGGTGAAATTGCAGGTTTAAAAGTAGAAAGAATCATTAACGAACCAACTGCAGCTGCATTAGCTTATGGTTTAGACAAAGCAAATGACGATAAGAAAATTGTAGTTTTTGATTTTGGAGGTGGTACACACGATGTTTCTATTTTAGAATTAGGAGATGGTGTATTTGAAGTATTGGCTACAGACGGAGATACACACTTGGGTGGTGATGATGTTGACGAAAAAATCATCAACTGGTTGGCAAATGAATTCCAAGGAGAAGAGAACATGAATTTGCGAAAAGATCCAATGGCCTTACAACGTTTAAAAGAAGCTGCAGAAAAAGCTAAAATTGAGTTATCTTCTTCTTCTCAAACAGAAATTAACTTGCCATATATTACTGCTACTGCTAGTGGACCTAAGCACTTGGTAAGAACTTTAACTAAATCAAAATTTGAACAATTAATTGATGATTTAGTAAAAAGAACTATTGAGCCTTGTAAGACTGCATTAGCTAATGCAGATTTAGCGACTTCTGATATTGATGAAATTATCTTAGTTGGGGGTTCTACAAGAATTCCTGCAATACAAGAAGCTGTTGAAAAATTCTTTGGAAAATCACCAAGCAAGGGGGTTAATCCAGACGAAGTTGTTTCTTTAGGAGCTGCAATACAAGGTGGAGTGTTAACTGGAGATGTTAAAGATGTATTATTGTTAGATGTTACTCCATTATCTCTAGGTATTGAAACTATGGGTAATGTAATGACGAAGTTAATTGAGGCCAATACTACAATTCCAACTAAAAAATCACAAATATTTTCTACTGCTGTAGACAACCAGCCTTCTGTAGATATTCACGTATTACAAGGTGAAAGAGCTATGGCTGCTGACAATAAAACAATCGGTCGTTTTCAATTGTCTGATATTCCACCAGCACAAAGAGGTGTTCCGCAAATTGAAGTGACTTTCGATATTGACGCAAACGGAATTATTAAGGTGTCTGCTGTAGATAAAGCTACTGGAAAATCTCAAGACATTAAAATTGAAGCATCTTCTGGTTTATCTGAAGAAGAAATTGCAAAAATGAAGGCTGATGCAGAAGCTAATGCAGATGCTGACAAAAATGCAAAAGAAACTGCAGAGAAAGTTAATGGTGCAGATTCTATGATTTTTCAAACAGAAAAACAATTAAAAGAGTTTGGTGATAAATTATCTGAAGATAAAAAAGCACCAATTGAAGCTGCTTTAACAGAATTAAAAGCTGCTCATGAATCAAAAGATTTAGCTCAAATTGATGCTGCAATGGAAAAAATAAATGAAGCTTGGAAAGCTGCTTCAGAAGAAATGTATGCTGCACAACAACAAGCTGGAGGCACAGATGCAGGAGCACAACAAGCACAGCCAGAAGGAAATACTGATTCTGGAGATAACGTTGAAGACGTAGATTTCGAAGAAGTAAAGTAACCTGTTCTGTGAACGAGGTCGAAATATAGATTTCGAACAAGTAGAGAACATAAAATAGATTTTTGTAAAAACTTGATTTGCATTAAACTAATCTCAAATTTATAAAGTGCACTTCTTTACATAGCTGACAACTTCTTGAACTCAGTTCTGAATTCATATCCGTTCAAAACGCAATCATTAACTTGATTGCGTTTTTTAGTTGAAATTCGTAAATTCGTATTATAAAAATAACTAGTCAATTAAATGACCATTCCAAAAACATTTTTTTAAGTAGTCATATCGGTGAAAATTCTGTAAGCAAAAAGCCTAGGAAAAAGAATTAAAGATTGTACTAGTAGACAAGCATAATTGAGAAACTTTTCAGACTCATCTATAAAAAAACGAGTATGAGTTCTAAAATTTGATACTAAACCTGTTTAAATAATTTAAAAAAATTATTTAAACCTATGCGCAAATAAAATGATTGTAAAAAAAACAGTCTTATTAATTACAATTTTAATAGTTACTATTCAGTTTTTTAAAGCTCAAGAAAAGACATTTGATTTAACAATAAACATCACAGATTTATCTTCTAATAGAGGAAATATTCTACTAGGAGTCTATAATAGCAAAGCCTCTTTTTTAAAAAAACCGTTTAAAGGGAATACTCTAAAAATCGAGAATAACACCGCAACAGTAAATATTAAAAATTTACCAATGGGAGAATATGCTATTTCTTATGTACATGATGAAAATAACAATAAAAAATTGGATACAAATATCATAGGAATACCATCTGAAGATTATGGGTGCTCAAACAATGCTAGAGGATTTATGGGCCCACCAAAATACGATGATGCAAAATTTATGTTGTCAGAAAATATGACGATATCGATTAATAATTAGTGTTTAGTAATTAATCGTCAGTGTTCTAAAATCTAACTTTGGATAACCCCTAATTACTAACTTCGTATTAATGAAATAAAAAAGAAATTGTACTTTTAATAAACTTTTTTGAAATGAGATTTCTTATCAAAACTTTTTTATGCTGTATTACACTGTTAGTTTCTTGTAAAGACAAAGCACTGTTAGCTCCTTATTTTAAACAAATTACAAGTGATATTAAAAAAGAATACGCACCAGATAAAAGGGTTGCTATTTTTAATATTTTAATAACTAAGAAGAAAAAAATCGTTATTCTTTCTGGTGAAACAAACCTACCAGAAGCCTATAAAAAACTTACAGATAGTCTAACTACACTAAAGTTTTCTTTTCTAGATAAAATAAGAATTTTACCAGACTCTGCTATTGGAGAAAACGCCTATGCTATTGCAAGAAATTCTGTAATTAACATTAGATCTACACCAAAACATGCTGCAGAATTAGGCACACAAGGTTTGCTTGGTATGCCATTAAAAGTGTTAGATAAAAAAGGAGATTTTTACAGAGTACAGACCACAGATAACTACATTTCTTGGGTAGATAAGGGAGGAATTGTTAGAATGAATAAAACCGATTTTGATAACTACAATACTTCAAAAAAAATAATTTTCACCAAAAACTTTGGTTATGTATATCGTGATGAATCCTTCACAGCTACAGTTTCTGATATTACTTTAGGCGCAACTTTAAAGCTTATTGAAGAAAAGGAAAAATATTATAATGTACAATTTCCTGACAAAAGAATGGGGGTCGTAAAGAAACAAGAAGCGCAATTATATGAAATTTGGCTGCAAAACTTGCACCCCTCACCAGCAAACATAACACATGTTGCCAAACAAATGTTGGGTTTCCCTTACTTATGGGGTGGTACCTCTGCAAAAGGTTTAGATTGCAGTGGTTTTACAAAAATGGTATATTTAATGAATGGTTTTGTTATTCCAAGAGATGCATCTCAACAGATTAACGCAGGAAAAGTAGTAAATAAGTCTCTAGATTTTTCTGAATTGCAAAGTGGTGATTTATTATTTTTTGGTAAAAAAGCTACAATTGACAAAAAACAAAAAGTTGTACATGTAGGTATATGGTTGGGTAACGATAAAATGGAATTCATTCACTCTTCTGGAAATGTTCATATTAGTTCTATGGATCGTCTGCAAAACAACTATGATAGCATTAATAAAAACAGGTATTTAGGAAGCAGACGTTATTTAAATAACAAAGATAAAAATATTATAAAATTAGATTAATTGCTTACCTATTTTGTTTGAGCACCCATAGCTTCTTAAATATTTTATTTTTAAAAACCACATTTAAACTAGAATATTAATGAAGTTAGTTAGTCAACCAAAAAAAAGCCTCTTTCGATACTTTATTTAGAAGAAAAAAATAAAGTTTGGTAATTTTAGTCATGTTATAAATATTTGCTTTGACAACAGAAATATCTCATTCTACTATTATGCTATTTGAAAACAAGGACCTACGTTATTATAAATGACACAGAATAGGAGCCGAAATTTAAAATCATCTCTTTTTTCAACTAATAGATAATAACCCTGATATTTTTTTTGCTGATATCTATTAGATAGATAAAAGAGGTTTCAAATTAGGTGCTTTATATGTTTTATGAACCGATTCCAAACTGATCTAAAAAAAATAAAACTAGTTCCTCATCATTGGAGGTGTCATTCCATTACGTGAATAGCAATGTTTAAAACTACTTTCGAATTTTTAAAAAAAAAATAAATTCATTAAACAGCAAACTGAATATTAAAAAAAAGCCTCACATTTAATTATAAATATTAGGCTTTCTTAGTTTTTAATAATTAATCTGTTAATACAATACTCTAAAACGAATTGTTCCTTCAATTTCTTTCAGTTCTTTTAAAACTTCTTTATTGTATTGTTTATCCAAATCTGTAATAACATAACCTACCTTTGGGTCTGTAGACAAATATTGCCCATTAATATTTAAATCATATTTTGCTAAAATCTCATTAATCTTAGCCATTACCCCTGATACGTTTTTGTGAATGTGTAAAAAACGATGTGCGTTTGTTTGTCTTGGCAAACGAATATTTGGAAAGTTTACAGCGTCTACAGTATTTCCTGAGTTTATATAAGCCATAATTTTGTTTGGCACAAAATCAGCTATATCTCTTTGAGCTTCTTCTGTACTTCCTCCAACATGAGGAGTTAGAATAACATTATCTAACCCTTGTAACTCAGTTATAAATTCACCATTCTTTCTCGGTTCTTCCGGATAAACATCAACAGCAGCTCCAGATAATTTCTTCGATTTTAGTGCACTAACTAGAGCAGGAATATCTACAACAAAACCTCTAGCTAGATTTACTAAAACAGCTCCTTCTTTCATTTTTGCAATCTCATTCGCGCCAAAGAAATTTTTATTTGCAGCATTATCATCTACATGCAAACTTACTGCATCAGAAATTGCTAATAATTCATCTAGAGAATCTAGTTTAGTAGCATTTCCTAAACCTAATTTATCTTCAACATCGTAGTAATAGACATCCATTCCTAGTGCTTCTGCTAAAATAGAAAGTTGTTTACCAATATTACCGTAACCAACAATTCCTAACTTTTTACCACGAACTTCTTTAGAACCGGCTGCTGTTTTATTCCATTGTCCAGTATGAATCTCTGTACTACGTTGAAATACAGAACGCATTAACATGATAATTTCTCCTATAGCTAATTCAACTACAGAACGTGTGTTACTGTAAGGTGCATTAAATACTACAATACCTTTTTCTTTACATGCATCTAAGTCAATCTGTTTGGTACCAATACAAAATGCACTAACCACCATTAATTTTTCTGCAGCATCAACCACTTTTTGGGTAACGTTTGTTTTAGAACGAATTCCTAATACATGAACGTCTTTAATTTTTTCAATCAGTTCTTCTTCAGACAAACTCTTAGAAATAGTTTCTACTGAAAAACCATCGTTTGTTAATTTTTTAAACGCATCAGAATGTACGTTTTCTAATAATAAAATTTTAATTCTATTTTTTGGGTATGATATTTTTCTTGGCAAATCGTTAATATATAAAAATTCATCTAAATTTGGAGCAATATGGTCTGCATTTCTTGTGGTTTTTTCTCTTGAAACATTTTCTGTATAGGCAAAGAACTTATCTGCCACACCTGCTTCACGAGTCACATAATCACTGTAACCATCTCCAATTACTTGTATCTCTCCATCAAGGTTCATATCTTTCAAACACTTGATTTTTCCATTGTGTTGAGAAAGTGGATTTTCACTATCAAAACCAACTATTTTTCCATTTTCATCAAAAGAAAAAGTATTTGCATATACTCTTTCTGACGGAATATTGTATGCTGCTACAATAGGGTCTATAAATTCTTTGAAACCACAAGATATTACGTAAATATTTTCAGAAAACTCTTCAAAAAACATCTTGTTACTTTCAATTGATTTTGAAACCTGTTTTTGTAATCCTTTGATTAAGGCTTCTAAATCAGACTTGTTTGCCTCTAATAACTTTATTCTTCTCTCTAGAGATTCTGTAAAAGAAATTTCTCCATCAATACCTAAATTTGTGATATCTATTATCTGTTGAATAATTGCATCTTTATCAGGGTTATTTTCAAGTGTTATTTCAGCTAAAAGATCAAGTGCTTCTACTTTAGTTAATGTACTATCAAAATCGAAAATATAATTTCTTTTTTTTTGAATCATCTTGCGAATACCTTAGTTCGTTTTCAAGTTGTAAAGCTACGAAGTTAATAGGTTAATTAGAAGCTATTTTTTAATTTTATGATAATAAATATATTGCTGAAAATATTATTGATTTTTTATAATAAATTGATGATTTTGATCTAAAAAATGTTAATAATTGAAAGAATTACATACCAAACAATTGGCAATGCTTCTACCCAAAAAGAGCTATAGTATTTTGGTTGACATATTTTAGCACGCATTAAAAGAACAATCGTTAAAAAAAATAACAATAAAAAACTGAAATTATAGTTTTCATCTTCAAAAATTAAATACTCAAATACTAAAGAAATTATTAATAAAATTATACCAAAACGTTTTGTTGATGCGACTCCAATTTTTTTAGGAATCGTTTGTAATGATATTGCATCAAATTTCACGTCTCTAATATCAAACGGTAAAATTAAAACAACTACTAATAGAAAACGCTGAATTGCATATAAAAACACAGAAAACTCAATTGTTTGCTTAGCATCAAACACAGGTATTAAAACTGTAAAACCAGACCAAACCAAGGCTACAAGCACAATTTTCAAATAACCTACACTGCGCAAACTTCTTTGAAACCCACTTAAAAAAGGAACCGCATACAATACTGTTAATATGGTAAAAGGAATGGTTAATAGAAGAGTTTCAATTTTTAACAAATAGCCAAAATAAAGAAGTGCTAAAAAACAAATCAACGAAAAAAATTGAATACCCCTTAAACGTTCAGTTAAACTTCTATGATACAATTTTACAAGACCAGAAAATTTAACAAAGTTATACCCTGTAATAGTTCCAAAAAAAATGAAAAAATTCAAATTAACATTTTGAGGTAAGTTAAATGCAAATACTGTAATTTTTACGAAACAAAAAACAGCTAAGGCAACGTGAATACTTGCATTGACGTAAAATTTAAAGAGTTGTTTTACTATTTTCATAAAACAAAAATAAGTCTTCTGTTTATAACCTTTAAAAATAGTTAATAATTTTACCCCTAAGCCCTACAAAACATAACTATTTTGTTGTGTATTTTTGTTTTTTTAATCAGGTAATTGAATTTTCTATTGACTTAGAAGTATTATTTTTTCTTTTTTTTAATCCATTTCCATGAATACAAATTTGTTTGAAAAGCGCCACATTGGACCAAGTCAAAATGAAAAAGATGCAATGTTACAAACTATAGGGCTAAATAATTTAGCACAATTAATAGACGAGACTGTTCCGAGAGGAATTCGTTTGCAAAACGATTTAAACCTAGCTCCTGCCATCAGTGAGTATGAATATCTTTCTCACATAAAAACTTTAGCAGAGAAAAACAAAGTATTTAAAAGTTACATTGGATTGGGGTATCATGAGGCTATTTTACCCAGTGTAATTCAACGAAACATTTTAGAAAACCCAGGTTGGTATACAGCCTATACTCCTTACCAAGCAGAAATCGCACAAGGTCGTTTAGAGGCGTTGTTAAACTTTCAGACTATGGTTTGCGATTTAACAGGTATGGAATTGGCTAACGCTTCTTTGTTAGACGAAAGTACTGCTGCTGCAGAAGCAATGGCTTTATTATTTGATGTTAGAGAAAGAAACCAAAAAAAGAGTGATATTTGTAAGTTTTTCGTTTCAGAAGAAATTTTACCACAAACCCTATCAGTTTTAAAAACAAGAGCAGTTCCTATAGGTATTGAATTGGTTATTGGAAATCATGAAGAGTTTAGTTTTTCAAATGATTTTTTTGGAGCAATGCTTCAATATCCTGGAAAATATGGTCAAGTTTACGACTACAGCGAATTTGTAAACAAAGCGAATGATAACGATATTAAGGTAGCTGTCGCTGCAGATATTCTATCTCTTGTCAAACTAAAGGCTCCTGCAGCATTTGGTGTTGATGTTGTTGTTGGAACTACACAACGTTTTGGGATACCTTTAGGTTATGGAGGACCTCATGCGGGTTATTTTGCAACAAAAGAAAAGTACAAAAGAAGTATTCCAGGAAGAATTATAGGTGTTACTAAAGATAGTAATGGCAATCGTGCTTTAAGAATGGCACTACAAACCAGAGAACAACACATTAAAAGAGAAAGAGCTACTTCTAATATTTGTACAGCACAAGTTTTACTCGCAGTTATGGCGGGTATGTATGCTGTTTATCATGGTAAAAAAGGGCTGCAGTTCATAGCTAACAAAGTACATGAAAACACTAAAAAATTAGCTATTAACTTAGAAATTTTGGGTTTTCATCAAGTCAACACAATTTATTTTGACACACTTCTCGTTAAAGTTGATGCAAAAAAAATAAAACAAATCGCAGAACAGAAAAAAATCAACTTCAACTACATTGATGACGATACCATTTCTATTGCAATAAACGAAACTGTTTTTGATAAAGAACTACAAGCTATTGTAGCTGTTTTTGAAGAATTAAATGCTAGAAAAATAAATGTAGTTTCTAAAGTTAATTTTGAAGTTATTCCCGAGAGTTTAGCTAGAGATACTTCATTTTTAGAGCACCCTGTTTTCAATAAGTATCATTCAGAAACTGATATGATGCGTTACATTAAAAAGTTAGAACGTAAAGATTTAGCGTTAAACCAATCTATGATTTCTTTAGGTTCTTGTACCATGAAGTTAAATGCTGCTTCAGAAATGCTACCCTTAAGTAATCCTCAATGGGGAAACATACATCCTTTTGTACCTTTAAGACAAGCAAAAGGGTATCAAGAAGTATTAGAAAAGCTAGAGCAACAATTAAATATAATTACTGGTTTTACAGGAACTTCTTTACAACCAAATTCTGGAGCTCAGGGTGAATTTGCAGGTTTAATGGTTATTAGAGCTTACCATTTGGCTAATGGACATAAACAAAGAAATATCTGTATCATTCCTGCTTCCGCTCACGGTACCAATCCTGCTTCTGCAGTAATGGCTGGTATGAAGGTAGTAGTTACCAAAACAGACGAACAAGGCAATATAGATGTAAACGACTTAAAAGAAAAAGCAGAATTCCATTCAAAAAATTTAGCAGCTTTAATGATTACTTATCCTTCAACACACGGTGTTTTTGAAAGTGCTATTAAAGAAATAACAAGCATTATTCATAAACATGGAGGGCAAGTGTATATGGATGGGGCCAATATGAATGCGCAAGTTGGGTTAACTAATCCCGCAACAATTGGTGCAGATGTTTGCCACTTAAATTTACACAAAACATTCGCGATTCCTCATGGTGGTGGTGGTCCAGGAGTTGGACCTATCTGTGTAGCTCCTCAGCTGGTGCCTTTTTTACCAACGAATCCTGTTGTTGCCACTGGTGGAAAAAAAGCAATTACAGCAATTTCTGCTGCGCCCTGGGGTTCTGCACTAGCTTGTCTTATTTCTTACGGATATATTACAATGTTGGGTGCAAAAGGATTAGCCAATGCTACCAAATACGCTATTCTGAATGCTAATTATATAAAAGAACGTCTAAATGGTCATTATAAAACTCTATATACAGGAGAAAAAGGAAGAGCAGCTCATGAAATGATTATTGACTGTAGAGATTTCAAAGAACGTGGCATAGAAGTCACAGATATCGCAAAAAGACTTATCGATTATGGTTTCCACGCACCAACAGTTTCCTTTCCTGTAAATGGAACCATGATGATTGAACCTACAGAATCTGAAAGTAAAGAAGAGTTAGATCGTTTTTGTGATGCCATGATTTCTATTAGAAAAGAAATTGTAGAAGCTACAAAAGACAACACTAATAATGTATTAAAAAATGCACCACATACTTTAGCTATGCTAACCAATAGCGATTGGGAATTACCTTATACTAGAGAACAAGCAGCATATCCTTTACCATATGTAAAGGAGAATAAGTTTTGGGCAACTGTGAGACGAGTAGACGATGCCTTTGGAGACAGAAATTTAATTTGTAGCTGTAATCCTATTGAAAATTACAAATAAGATATTCAAACTTAAGATACTTCATTTCTAAAAAAAATTGAAGAGTCAACTATTAAATCGTCAACTCTACCTCATACAATTGTAAGCCAGAAGCTGACGCAATAGTTTTTAAAGGTTTTCTATCGTTATTCTCTAATAAAGATGCTTTTATGTAGCTTAAATCAATATTATTTTTTCCTAACTCAAATAGTGTAGCCATTATCAAACGTATTTGATATCGTAGAAACCCTTTCCCACAAACCCTTAACACAAAACTGTGTTTTGGAAAGAAACTAGCTGTCAAATAAGTATTTTCAAGTATTTCGCAACAATCAATGGTTCTTTTTAATATAGTATGCTTAGAGGGTTTTGTACAGTATTTATGAAAATAGTGTGTCCCTTCAAATAATACTGCTCCCCTTTTCATTAACTCAATATCTAAGTTATCAGAAATAGCGGTAAGCAAAGGTGCTGTAAATGGATGTGCTTTTTCTCCAAAAGAAAAATAGTAATGGTATTCTTTTGTTTTAGACGCATTTATTATATTGTAAGAAGTGGGTACATGAGTTATTAAGTTTACTCTAAAGTCCTGTGGAAAATTTTTATTTAATAGCGCTATAAATTCATGTTCATTTAATTCTTTTAAAACAAATAACTGAACGTAATAGGTATTCGCAGAAACCTTAGCATCTGTCCTACTCATTCCGATAGTTTTATACTCTTCTTGTACAAGAACAAAAGACAGACTTTTATCAACAATATCATGTATTGTTTTGGCATTGGTTTGCTTTTGCCAACCTGAAAAACGAAAGCCTAAAAACTGTATTTTTAAGAGATAAGAATGTGAATATTTCATAAAAACTAAAAATTGGTAATTATATTTTTTTTTACAAAAATGTCATTTTTATGAATTTATTAAAATAGAAGTGCAGATTTTTTGTAAACAATTTATTAATAAGTATTAAAAAAGCCAAAAATATGCATTTCATAATTTTGCCCCCTTTTTTTTGAGAGCATACCCTCCAAAAATAACCGTCTGTAAGGATACCGCTATTGGATTAATAAAATTTATATCTACTTTTGACCCAGTTCAATTAAATAAAAATCATTTAACACTAAAAGAACAAACATTATGAAAAAAGTATTTTTAACATTGTTATGTGCTGCAGGTTTAGCAGTAAATGCTCAAGAAGAAGGAAAACTATCAATTAGTGGAACTGTAGACGTTTATGGTACTACAAACTTTGCTGACGGATCAGGAGCTCCTGGTATTTTAATTGCAAATCCTCAAAATGCTAATGGATTTGGTTTAGGTTTTACAAATACAGTATTTGCTTACGAAAAAGGTAAAGCTGGAGTTGTTGCTGACATCGCTTTTGGACCTAAAGCTGACGACGCTAACTTAGCTGGAGCAATCAACCAATTATATGCTTATTATAATGTAAGCGATAAAGTAACTTTTACTGCAGGTCAGTTTAATACTTTTTTAGGATATGAAGTTATTTCTCCTGCAGCTAACTTTAACTACACTGTATCTTACTTATTTAATGCTGGTCCATTTTCACATACAGGTATTAAATTAGATTATGCTGCTTCTGAAGATTTATCTTTAATGTTAGCTGTTACAAATTCTCACGCTATCTCAAGTGCCGATGGAAATGTTGGAGGTGAAATGCAACTTGGTGCACAAATTGGATACAAAGGTCAGTACTTAAACTTCATCTATGGTGGTGTTGACGGTTCTGGAATTACAGACAACATTTTTATAGATTATACAGGAGGAATTGACTTATCTGACACTTTCTTTGTTGGTATTAACGCTGCTTATTCTCACTCAAGTGATGCTGATGCTGGATATCAAGGTGTTGCTTTGTATTTACAAAACAGTTTTTCAGACACATTTGCTTTAGGATTCCGTCCAGAATTTTTCCAAGCTAACGGTGCTTCAGATGAAACTGTAACTGCTTTTACTTTAACAGCAAACACATCTTTAACAGAAAACTTAAAGTTAATCACAGATTTAAGATTTGACTCATCTGATGATGGTGTAATAGAAGCTTTCCCAACAGAATCTAGCGTTGGTGCTTTAACCATTGCAGCTATCTACTCTTTCTAAACTAAGAATACTAACTAAAATTTTATCTATGAGTTTATTATTAACAATTCCACAAGAAATAGACGTTATCGCTACTGTTAACGGAGACATGGGAATGCTTTGGATGCTTTTAGCAGGTATCTTAGTATTCATGATGCAAGCAGGTTTTACATTAGTAGAATCTGGTATGACAAGATCAAAAAATGCGGTAAATATCGCAATGAAAAACTTACTAGACATTTGTGTTGGATCAATTAGTTACTGGTTGGTAGGATACTCTCTAATGTACGGAGACACTACTAACGGATGGTTCTTCTGGGGTGGATTATTCCAAGGAGAAGGAGCTGATTTATTTTTCCAAACAATGTTTGCTGCAACTACTGCGACAATCGTTTCTGGAGCAATTGCAGGTAGAACTAAATACACAACCTATATTATCTTCTCTTTAGTAATGACCGCCGTTATTTACCCAATTTCCGGTGGATGGGAATGGAATGGAGGATGGTTAAACGATACTAACGGTTTAATGCCTGCTGAGTTTATCGATTTTGCTGGTTCATCTATTGTACACTCTGTAGGTGGGTGGGCTGCATTAGTAGCTGCTTACATGGTAGGACCTAGAATTGGTAAATATGTAGATGGTAAAGTAATGCCTATTCCTGGGCACAACCAAATTTTAGCAACTTTAGGAGTTTTTATCCTTTGGTTCGGTTGGTTCGGATTTAACGGTGGTTCTCAATTAGCTTGGGGTGGTGATGATGCAACAGCTGCTTCTAACGTAGTATTAATAACTAACTTAGCCGCTGCCGCAGGTGGTTTAGGAGCATTAATAACCACTTGGATCTGGTACGGTAAACCTAACTTGGCACAAACACTGAACGGATGTTTAGCTGGTTTAGTAAGTATTACTGCTGGTTGTGGTAACATGAGTGATATCGGAGCTGTCATGGCTGGTTTAATTGGTGGTATCTTAGTCGTATTCTCTATTGAATTTATCGAGAAGAAATTAAAAATTGATGATGCTATCGGTGCTGCATCTGTTCACGGTGTTGTAGGTGCTTGGGGTACTTTAGTGATCGGTTTATGGGGTATTGACGGAGACAGTCCAATTGGTATCTTTAATGGTGGTGGAGCTGCACAATTAGGAGCTCAAGCTATCGGTACTATTGCATATGCTGTTTGGGCAATTGTTTTAGCAGCTATCGTTTTAGGTATTTTGAAAGCTACTATGGGATTACGTGTAACAAAAGAAGTAGAAATCGAAGGATTAGATATTTCTGAACACGGATCTATCGCTTATCCAGGTAGAAGAGTTAGAGGCATAGAAGACAAATAAAAAAAACAGAGAAATCTGTTTTAATACATACAAACACACAATCTTTAATTAGATTGTGTGTTTTTGTAATTTTTCACTAATTTCGTTGGCTTTATTATTAAAATTTAACAATAGCTAACAAATTCAATCACATTATGAAGAAAATTGAAGCAATTATTAGAAAATCTCAATTTACTGATGTAAAGGAGGCACTGCATAACGTTGGTGTAAACTTTTTTACCTATTGGGATGTTACTGGACTTGGTAACGAAAAAGAGGGTCATGTATATAGAGGTATAAGCTATAGTACAAGTGATATTCAAAGAAGGTATTTATCTATCGTTGTAAATGATGACTTTGAAGAAACCACAATTCAAACCATTCTTAAAGCTGCAAACACAGGAAATCTTGGAGACGGTAAAGTTTTCGTATCAGATATTCATGAATCTTACAGAATAAGAACTGGAGAAAAAGGAGAAAATACTTTAAATTAAAAACTAAACAATACAACTGATTATGGACGGCTTATTTACCGCAAACAATGTATGGATGATGATCTGTACAGCTCTTGTTTTTTTTATGCATACTGGTTTTGCATTTTTAGAAATCGGACTAACAAGACAAAAAAACACGATAAACATTTTATTTAAAAATATATTTATAATCACAGTAGGACTATTACTCTATTACCTAATTGGATTTAATTTGATGTATCCTGGAGAATTTAACGGGTACATCGGCTCTTTTGTAACAGGAATAGCTCCTCCAGAAAATGGAATGACACCCGAATATGCAGACGGAGGATACACTTGGTGGACAGACTTTCTTTTTCAAGGAATGTTTGCTGCTACCGCAGCTACTATCGTTTCTGGTGCTGTAGCTGAGCGAATGAAAATTGGTCCTTTTATGATTTTTACTATTATTTATGTCGGTTTAGTTTACCCTATTGCTGGATCTTGGAAATGGGGTGGAGGATTTTTAGACGAGTTAGGCTTTTATGACTTTGCAGGTTCTACCCTAGTACACTCTGTAGGTGGCTGGGCAGCCTTAGTTGCAGTTTGGTTGTTAGGTGCTAGAATAGGAAAATTTAAAAATGGAAAGTCACACGCGATACCTGGCCATAATATTCCATTAGCAACTGCTGGAGTTTTAATACTTTGGTTAGGATGGTTTGGCTTTAATGGTGGTTCTGTATTGTCTGCAGATCCAGAATTGACCTCATTGACTCTAGTAACAACAAGTTTAGCTGCTGCTGCAGGTGGAGTGGTTGCGTCATTAGTATCGTTTATGAGATACAAAAATCTAGACTTAACAATGTTTTTAAACGGTATACTTGGAGGTTTAGTTGGTATTACAGCAGGAGCTGATGTAATGACTCCTGAAAGTGCAATTATTATCGGTGCAATTGCTGGAGCGCTAATTGTTTTTGCAGTAAGTTTTGTAGATGCTATAAAATTAGATGACCCTGTTGGTGCAATTGCTGTTCACCTAATTTGTGGAGTTTGGGGAACTTTAGCTGTAGGTATTTTTTCTACAAATCCTGAACACACATTTTTAATTCAGCTAACTGGTGTTGCTTGCTATGCCGCTTTTTGTTTGGTAACTTCATTCATTATCATCTTTTCATTAAAGAAGATTTTTGGAATTAGAGTTTCAGAAAAAGAAGAATTAGAAGGTTTAGACGCTCACGAACATGGAATGGATGCTTATCCTGATTTTCGTTTGAATGAACATTAAAAACTAACAAAACAAAAAAAACACCTTAAAGTAAATTCTTTAAGGTGTTTTTTTTTAACACAACTTACACTTGTGTTTATTATGGTGTCAAACTCTACTCCATAGATTTAACTTCGTCGTTTAAAGATTCTATTGATGCTTTAGCATCTCCAAATAACATCTTTGTTTTATCATGGAAAAATAATGGATTTTCAATTCCAGAATACCCTTTACTCATTCCTCTTTTTAAGACAACAACTTGTTTAGATTTTAATAACTCTAACACCGGCATTCCATAAATAGGGCTTGAAGGGTCATCTAAAGCTGAAGGATTTACAACATCATTTGCTCCTACAACTAACACAACATCTGTATCAGAAAATTGATTATTAGCATCATCTAAATCTTTAAGTTTCTCATAAGGTACATCAGCTTCTGCTAATAAAACATTCATGTGGCCTGGCATACGACCAGCTACAGGATGAATTGCATAACTCACATTTACTCCTAAATCTGTTAATGTTTTATCCAATTCTTTTGTTGCTTTCTGAGCTTGAGCAACAGCCATTCCATATCCAGGAATTACCATAACGTTTGATGCATACCTCATCATGATTGCTGTATCGTTTGCAGTAGTTTCTTTTACTGAGCCCTGCTCTCCAGATTGGGTTTGAGTTGCTGTAGTACCAAATCCACCAATAACTACATTAACTAATGATCGGTTCATTGCTTTACACATTAAAACAGTAAGAATTGTTCCTGAAGAACCAACCAGTATACCGCCTAACAACATCATTATATTACCATAAAAAACACCTGCTAATGCTGCTGCAATTCCTGTTAATGCGTTTAAAAGAGAGATAACTACTGGCATATCTGCTCCTCCAATAGGAAGTACAAATGTAAAACCATAAATTAAGGAAACCCCTAAAATGATATATGGTAAATAAGAAATAGCACCAATATTTGAAACCTCTAAAACAATAGTTACAATACATAAAAGCAACCATGCCAAATTGAAATAGGTAGAAATTGAACTTCTCCAATCTTTTACCCTTCCCGAAAGTTTACCCCAAGCAATAATAGAACCTGTAAAAGCAACTGCTCCGATAAATAGTGCTAAATAGGTAGTTGCCACATTTCCAATAGGAGATTCAGGTGAAAATTTTTTAAATTCTACAACTCCAATTGCTACAGCACAAGCCCCTCCAAAACCATTAAATAACGAAACCATCTCTGGAATTTCTGTCATTTCAATTTTTTTTGAAATAACCAAACCGATGATAGAACCAATAGCTAATGCAACAATAATTAACAAATAGTTTCCATAGTGCTCTCCTTCTATTGGCTGTAAAATAGCTGTTACTATAGCTAACCCCATTCCTGCTGCTGCTAAAATATTACCTTTAGCAGCACTTGAAGGACTACTTAACTTTCGTAAACCTACTATCAACAAAAGTGTTGATATTACATATAAAAAATTTAAATATTCCATTATTTCTTCTTTTTAAACATATCTAACATTCGGTTGGTAACTGCATGTCCTCCAACCACATTAATTGTCCCTAAAACAATTCCTAAAAAACCTAAAACTAGAGAAATATAATCTGTTGGCGGAGATTGCCTGATTAAAAGGATAGCTCCAACAATTACAATTCCACTAATTGCATTTGAACCGGACATTAAGGGGGTATGCAGTACTGTGGGTACTTTAGATATTATTTCAAAACCTAGATAGATTGCAAAAATCCATAGGTAAATCGATTTTACATTTTCTAATAGAAAATCTATAACTTCCATTATCTTTTATTTATTTAGTTATTTATTAAATTTACAATAAAGTGTTACTAACAATTTCGTTTTCCATTGGAATATTTGCTACACCATCTGCTAGTATATAAGTTAAAAAATTGAAAATATTATTACTGTATACAAAACTGGATTGTGATCCCATTAAGTTGTACAATTTAGCATCTCCAATTATTCTTACTCCATTAATTTCAATAGACTTGTTATCGACACTTCCTTCAACATTACCTCCACTTGAAGAAGCCATATCTACAATAACAGATCCAGATTTCATGGCTTTTACAGTTCTTTCTTCAATAAGAATTGGAGCAACCTTTCCAGGTATATTAGCTGTCGTAATTAGAATATCCGATTTTAAAGCTGTTTGATGGATTAACTCCTTTTGTTTTGCTATATATTCATCACTTTGCTGCACTGCATAACCTCCTGCATCTTTATCTTCTGTTGCTCCTTCTACCTCGACAAACTTTGCACCTAAACTTTCTACTTCTTCTTTTACAGCGGAACGTACATCAAAAGCTTCTACCATAGCTCCTAGTCTTTTCGCTGTTGCAATAGCCTGTAGACCTGCAACTCCTGCTCCTAGAATTAAAACTTTTGCTGGAGGTATTGTTCCTGCAGATGTAGTCATCATGGGTAAATAACCTCCAAAATGCTCCGCTGCAGTAATCACAGACTTGTATCCTGATAAAGAGGCTAAAGAAGATAAAACATCCATAGATTGCGCTATGGTTGATCTTGGCAATAAATCCAAACTAAAAGCTTTAAAATCTGCTTTTTTTAACGCTAATAATTTTTCACTTTCCACGCGAGCGTTAAAACGCCCAATTACTAAAGATTGTTTGTTAAACTTAGAAATATCATCAATATCTAAACCTGTAGAGGTAACAATAATATCTGCATTATAAATTTCTTGTCTAGTTACTATTTCAGCACCAGAATTTATAAAATCTTCATCGCTGTAATATGAAGAAACACCTGCTCCACTTTGCACAATTACCTTAAAGTCTTTTTGTATAAATTTTTTTACAACCTTAGGTACTAGTGGTACTAATTTCTCTTCAGTACATTTTAATACACCTATAATCATTTTGTTTGTTAATTATACTTTAATTAATTTTTGTTTTGCTTATTTGCATCTGACACTAAAAATACAAAGGAACCAACCTTCTATGCTCTAACAAAAGACACTAAATAACACTAGTTTATTTTAATCTGTAAATATAAATAATTACAAAGGGTCTTAAAGGTATTTTTTTATCATTGTTATTGTTTTAAAAAAATTTATTATTTAAAAAAATCTGTCTAAAAAAAACATTATCAACAACTCCCCATGATTACTGCTAAACACATCATAAGCAAAACTGAGAATTGTTTTATTTAAACTCTTTATAAATTAAAACAATTTTCAAAAAAAGCATGTTTTATCATTTTCATATATTTTTTCCAAAAAATTATCATTATTCAACTTTTTATAGCCTTTTGTTAAATTCAACATAAAAATTTCATGAATCCTATCTAATCATCAAGGTATTTTCAATAAAAACTCTAAATTTGTTGGTTTAATTGAAAAGACATTATGAAGAAACAGGGATTATACTTACCAGAATTTGAACACGAAAATTGTGGAGCTGGTTTTATCTGTAATTTAAACGGTAAAAAAACAAACCAAATTATCCATGATGCCTTAGAAATTCTAGTAAAACTAGAACATAGAGGTGGTGTTAGTTCTGACGGAAAGACAGGAGATGGAGCAGGATTGTTAATTGATATTCCTCACGATTATTTTACAAGAGTTTGTGATTTTTCTTTACCAAAACAACGCGACTATGCTGTTGGTATGGTTTTTTTACCAAAAAACACCAACCAATATCAATTTTGTAAAGACGTTTTTGAGAAAGAAATCAAAAACCAAGGTCTTTCAATTTTAGGTTGGAGAAAAGTTCCAGTAGATTCCTCTGTACTTGGTAAGATTGCACTCGCATCAGAACCGAATATAGAGCAGCTTTTTGTAACCAAAACAGAAGATATTTCCGAAGCTACGTTTAAAGCAAAATTATATGCTGCGCGTAAAATAACTGAACACGAAATCAGAAACTCTAAAATTTCTGAAAGTGATTATTTTTACGTTCCTAGTTTATCAACAACTACTATTATATATAAAGGTATCATAATGCCAGAAGATATTGGCCCTTATTATACTGATTTACAGCAAATAGACTTAGTGACTCGTTTGGCATTGGTACACCAACGTTTCTCAACAAATACTATGCCTGCTTGGGAACTAGCGCAACCATTCCGTTTTATGTGTCAGAATGGAGAAATTAATACACTTCGTGGTAATGTAAGTAGAATGCGTGTTCGTGAAGAAATCATGAAAAGTGATGTGTTTGGACCACAGATAGATAAACTTTTCCCGATAATATTACCAGGAAAATCAGACTCGGCTTCTATGGATATGGTTGTTGAGTTATTAACTCATACAGATAGATCATTACCTGAAATTATGATGATGATGATTCCTGAAGCATGGGAAAAGCATGCAACAATGTCTGAAGAAAGGAAAGCATTTTACGAATATAATGCTTGTATGATGGAGCCTTGGGATGGTCCTGCTTCTGTTCCTTTTACAGATGGTGATTATATTGGTGCATTGCTTGACAGGAATGGTTTGAGACCTTCTAGATATACTGTTACTAAGAGTGGTAAATTAATCATGTCTTCAGAAATTGGTGTAGTAGATGTAGCTCCAGAAGATGTCAAAATGCATGGGCGTTTAGAACCAGGAAAGATGTTCTTGGTCGATATGAATGAAGGAAGAATTATTGGTGATGAGGAAATTAAAAGTAAAATCGTTTCTGAAAGACCTTATAAAGAATGGTTAAACAAAACCCGTTTACATTTAAAAGATGTTCCTTACAAAGGAGAAACTTGTCCAATTGAAACTATTGATATCAAAACAAGACAACGTCTATTCAATTATACCATAGAAGATATCCAAGAAGTAATTACACCAATGGCAATTGTTGGTAAAGAGGCTTTGGGTTCTATGGGAATTGATACACCTTTAGCGGTTTTATCTGATAGACCTCAATTGATATCTAATTATTTCAAGCAATTATTTGCTCAGGTTACCAACCCACCTTTAGATGGTATTAGAGAAGAAATTGTAACTGATATCAGTTTAAATCTAGGAAAAGATAGAAATATATTTAGTATTACAGAAAGACAATGTCGAAAATTACGCATTCAAAACCCTGTAATTTCTAATGCAGATTTAGAAAAAATACGTGCCCTAGAATTAGATAGTTTCAAGGCTGAAACCGTACAGATACTTTATCCAAAAGCGCAAGGTTTAAATGGTTTAGAAGAAGCTTTAGATAACATTATCATTCAAGTTGAAAAAGCAATTGAAAACGGAAGTAATATCATCATTCTTTCTGACAGAGGGGTTAACCAAGAGCAGGCCCCAATACCTGTTTTATTAGCTTGTTCTTATGTAAACCACCAATTAAACCGTTTACGTAAGCGTTCATATTTTGATATTATTATTGAATCTGCAGAACCGCGTGAACCACATCATTTTGCTACTTTATTTGGTTACGGGGCAAGTGCCATTAACCCTTATATGGTAAACGAAATCATTAGAATGCAGGTGAAAGATGGTTTCATTACAGGAATGGATGAGCAAAAAGCAGTTGATAACTTTAACAAAGCTATTGGTAAAGGTTTATTAAAGGTAATGAACAAAATTGGAATATCTACATTACACTCTTACAGAGGTTCTCAAATTTTTGAAATCGTTGGCTTTAATTCTCAATTTGTAGAAAAATACTTCCCTTACACTGCTTCGAGAATTGAAGGTATTGGTTTGTATGAAATAGAAAAAGAAATTAGCAAACGTTATAAGTTAGCTTACCCTGATAATAAAATAAATAGAAAACTAGGACTTAATATTGGTGGAGATTATAGATGGAGAAGAAATGGCGAGCGTCATCAATTTAACCCAACTACGGTGGCCAAGCTGCAACAGGCAGTTCGTCTGAGTGATCAAGCAAGCTATGATATTTATTCAAAAACAATAAATGAACAAGCAGAGAATTTAATGACCATTCGTGGGTTATTTGAATTTGATAATTTAGATCCTATTCCTTTAGAAGAAGTAGAGCCATGGACAGAAATTGTAAAACGTTTTAAGACAGGTGCAATGTCTTACGGGTCTATTTCTCGTGAAGCACATGAAAACTTAGCCATTGCAATGAATAGAATTGGTGGTAAATCCAATTCTGGAGAAGGTGGTGAAGATAGAAAACGTTTCCAAAAAGATATCAATGGAGATAGTAGAAACTCTGCTATCAAGCAAGTTGCCTCTGGGCGTTTTGGAGTTACCTCACATTATTTAACAAATGCTAAGGAAATTCAAATTAAAATGGCACAGGGTGCAAAACCTGGAGAAGGTGGTCAGCTTCCTGGTGAAAAAGTATTGCCATGGATTGCTGATGCAAGAAATTCAACGCCATTTGTAGGATTAATTTCTCCTCCCCCACACCATGACATATACTCTATTGAAGATTTAGCACAATTAATTTACGATTTAAAAAACGCGAATCGTGAAGCAAGAATAAATGTGAAGTTAGTATCTGAAGTTGGTGTTGGTACTATTGCTGCTGGTGTTGCTAAAGCAAAAGCAGACGTAGTCTTAATTTCTGGATATGACGGTGGTACAGGGGCATCTCCTCTAACATCATTAAAACATGCAGGTTTACCATGGGAACTTGGTTTATCAGAAGCACAACAAACTTTGGTACTAAACAAACTAAGAAGTAGAATTGTTGTTGAATGTGATGGGCAATTAAAAACTGGACGTGATGTAGCTATAGCTGCGTTATTAGGTGCAGAAGAGTTTGGTTTTGCAACAGCTCCATTAGTAGCTTCTGGTTGTATTATGATGCGTAAGTGTCACTTAAATACGTGTCCAGTTGGTATTGCTACTCAAGACAAAGAGTTGCGTAAAAACTTTAAGGGTACACCTGAACACGTAATCAACTTCTTTTATTATGTAGCAGAGGAATTACGTAAAATCATGGCACAACTTGGGTTTAGAACTTTATCAGAAATGGTAGGTCAGACTCAAAAGATTAACGCAAATAAAGCTATTGATCATTACAAAGCAAAAGGGTTAGATTTATCTAGTATCTTACACCGACCTGCTGCATATGACAATTTAACAGTAAATAACACCGAGAAACAAGATCATAACTTAGATAATGTATTAGACTTTACTATACTAAAAGATTCTCATAGAGCTTTATATAGAAAAGAGCAAATGACACTAAACTACCCTATTAAAAATACAGATAGAACAGTTGGTGCTATTGTAAGTAATGAAGTTTCTAAAATTTATGGTCATTTAGGATTGCCAGAAGACACCTTAAATATTAACTTTACAGGGTCTGCTGGTCAGAGTTTTGGAGCATTTGGAGCATACGGATTGACGTTTATTTTAGATGGTAATACAAACGATTATTTAGGTAAAGGATTATCTGGTGCTAAATTAATAGTTAAGAAACCAACTGAGTCTGACTTTATTGCTGAAGAAAACATAATTGTAGGTAACGTTTGTCTATTTGGCGCTGTAAAAGGTGAAGCATACATCAACGGAATTGCAGGAGAACGTTTTGCAGTTCGTAATTCTGGAGCTACTGCAGTTGTAGAAGGTGTAGGTGATCACTGTTGTGAATATATGACTGGTGGAAAAGTTGTCGTTTTAGGAAAAACAGGAAGAAATTTTGCTGCAGGTATGAGTGGTGGAATTGCCTATGTTTATGATCCTGAAAACAAATTCACAAAAGGGTTGTGTAATACAGAAACTATAGAATTTGAAGAAATTTCGAGTGAAGATGCCTCCGATTTAAAAGCAACTATAGAAAAACACGTTTTATACACAGACAGTAATAAAGGAAAAACGTTATTAGAAGATTGGGATACAACATTATCCAATTTTGTTAAGGTGATGCCTATAGAATACAAAAAAGCCTTAAAACGTTTAGAAACAGAAGAACAAATGGTAGAAGAATTAACAGTAGCGTAATTATCATGGGAAAAGTAACAGGTTTTAAAGAATTTAAAAGACAAGATGAAACTTACGTATCTGTAAAAGATCGTATAAAAAACTATAAAGAATTTACAGTCTCTCTTTCAGAGAAAGAACTAACAAAACAAGGTTCACGCTGTATGGACTGTGGTATTCCTTTTTGCCATAGTGGTTGTCCGTTAGGAAATCTAATTCCAGACTTTAACCACATGGTTCATCAAGGTGAGTGGAAAAAAGCTTCTTGGATACTACATTCGACAAACAATTTTCCAGAATTTACAGGTAGATTATGTCCTGCTCCATGTGAAAAATCATGTGTATTAGGAATTATTGAAGACCCTGTTTCTATTGAAAATATTGAAAAAAATATTGTTGAGCGTGCTTTTAAAGAAGGATGGATTAAACCACAGCCTCCTAAAACAAGAACAGGAAAAACAATTGCTGTTGTTGGTTCTGGACCTGCAGGTTTAGCTGCCGCACAACAATTAAATAGAGCGGGTCATACCGTAACTGTTTTTGAAAGAGATGATGAAATCGGAGGCTTACTTCGCTATGGAATTCCTAACTTTAAAATGGAAAAGGGAATTATAGATCGAAGATTAAAAATTTTAGAAGCAGAAGGTATTACTTTTAAAACCAATATAAATGTAGGTGTAAACTACGATATAGAGGAGTTAAAAGCTTTTGATGCTGTTGTTTTATGTGGAGGATCAACTCAAAGGAGATCTTTACCAACTCCGGGTATTGATGCCGATGGTGTTGTACAAGCTATGGATTTTTTAACACAACAAACAAAAGTTGTATTTGGTAAAAAAGTAGAAAATCAAATATTAGCTACAGATAAAAATGTAATTGTTATTGGGGGTGGAGATACAGGTTCTGACTGTATTGGTACATCTAACAGACAGGGAGCTAAGGCTGTTGTTAACTTTGAAATTATGCCAAAACCACCAGAAGACCGTTCTCCTTCAACTCCATGGCCATATTGGCCGTTACAGTTAAAGACTTCTTCTTCCCATAAAGAAGGTGCTGAACGTAACTGGTTAATCAATACAAAAGAATTTGTTAAAGATGAAGATGGTAAATTAATTGCTTTAAAAACAGTTAATGTAGAGTGGAAAATGGTTCCTGGACAAAGACCTCAATTACAGGAAGTTCCTGGAACTGAAAAAACTTGGCCTTGTGAATTGGCTTTACTAGCCTTAGGTTTTACAGGTCCTGAAAATACTTTGGCTGAAAAGCTTGGTATTGAAACCGATGCAAGGTCTAACTACAAAGCTGAATATGGAAAATACCAAACTAATATTTCCAATATCTTTACTGCTGGAGACATGCGTAGAGGACAATCTTTAATAG
>Ga0209653_1000901_pt1 | contig 25230 bp, 22 predicted proteins | sample SaaInl6LU_22_DNA_FD_184644 | JGI IMG/M metagenome (GOLD analysis project Ga0209653, IMG submission 184644) | Marine microbial communities from expanding oxygen minimum zones in the Saanich Inlet - ESP_116LU_22_DNA (SPAdes) (version 2) | ecosystem: Environmental > Aquatic > Marine > Intertidal...
GTTGTATACCCAAGGGTTTTAACCATTCAAGAATTAGAAAAAATAAAGGCAGGAGAGGATATTTCAAAGACTTCGTCTAACATAGATATACAAAAAGAGAACATTACTGTTTTAGAAGATACGCCTATTATGAAAATTTCTAGCAGTTTTATTAGAAAAGCCATCAAAGAAAATAAATCTGTGAAGTACTTACTTACTCCAGAGGTAGAGAAGTACTGTGATGAAATGAACTTCTATCGTTAAGAATTATTTATTCTCTTTTCTATAACGCATCATTTTAAAAGGATGGAAAAGCCATGCTTTTAATCGCTGACCTTTAGGGATAACCACAGGCTCTTGTACTTCTATTGGAACACCTTGCGTATGTTCCACACGTTTCAGAACACATGGCTTTGGTTTTCTTGCAACGATTACAACCACTTCAAAATCTTGAATTAATGTTTGCTCTAAATCATCTTTGGAAAATTTGAGCTGTTTAATTTCATAATTTTCTGCTGCAACCTCCAGGTCTAAATATTCATTTTCTTGCCAATAATCTTCTGGTAAATTAACTGTAAATTGTCCGTTAAATTCAGAATATGCTACAAGCGTTTCTGATCTATCTTTTACCTCAATTTTTGCGTAAGATACGGCTACCTTATTTAGGGTGTCTTTGATAGAACCTGATATTTTTAAACTGTCTTTACCAGGATAAACAGTGTTAGAAAGTTCTATTGTTTCTATATTAATTATATTACTATTCAGCAATTGCGTTTGCGCGATAGCAACATCGGTTAACGGTAATATAGCTAACAAAGCTGCTACTTTTAACAAATCTAAAGCATAGGGAGTTTGTTGATTTTGATCTACGGAATTTTCAACCAACTGAGTAGTTTTAAATCTACCACAAATTTGTCCAATAGGTTTAGTTGCAAGTATACTTTCTACGGCGTTGTTATCTAATACAGAAAAATCTACTACCTCTTTTTCACAACTCAAACAGAATCTGCCCTTCTCTGTTTTAGTCATACTACCCCAATCTTCAAAGCAAGGATTTGGTATAGATATATTTGTCTTTTTCATTGCTTAAATTTATGAAAGTACGACGTACTGTTGATTTTAGTAAAGTTAGGACGAACATCTTTTATTTATCCTTATTTCTTTTAAAAGGTTCAGTTATTTTATGTTCAAACGGATTTCCGTTGATATCGATAATTGGTTCTCTCACTATTATTCCGATACTAATATCTTCTATATCACTATTCATACTAATATTTAAGAAAGAAATTTGATTGCTCTTAACTACAACAGATTGTTGAATTGAATCATAATCAAGATGTGAGAAATTCAATAGAACCGTATCACTTGGATTAGTCATATTTGGAATTTGCAACTTATATCTGCCGTCAAAATCAGACATACATCCATATATTTTTCCGTCAACGGTAGTGGTTATTTTTACAAAAGGCAATAGTTCTTCTGTTTCTGCATCTTTAATTTCTCCTTGAATTACGGCAAACGAATTCTGTACTAAAGTAAAAGACGGCAGTGTTTGCGGTTGAGCATCCCAATTAAAACCGTAGGTAGGCCAAGTTAACGATACTATTGCCAGCCCAATCGCAGCTCTTCTCATCACTCGTTTAGGTTTTGAAACCGATATTCTTCCGCATACACGTTCATTCTTTTTGATGTTTAAATAATCATCTATTTCTTTAGAAGTAGCGCATGTAAAATCAACCACGTTTAAGTCACATTTTACACAAAACTTTCCTTCTTCATTGGGCAACATATTGTCCCAACTTTCAGAACACGGTGTTTTTATATTAAAAAATGAATTTTTCATTTTACTTGATTTAAATCCGTTACAATTTACATTCAATTATACAGATGCACAATAAAAGAATTATCCATAAAAAAAGGTCTTTGCTATTGCAAAGACCTCTTAACGTATATAATTAATCTAATTATTTAATCATCAATTTGTTTGATGCTACAATTGTATTATTAACAGAAATCGTATAAATGTAGAGTCCATCCTTCAAACCAGAAACGTCTAGTGTAGTGTTATCTGCTTCAAAATTTTGATTCGCAACGCGTTTTCCTGCAAGGTTTACAACCTCAACTGTTTTTAACCCTTTTGCAGTTGTTTCTATTGTTACAATATCTTGTGCTGGGTTAGGAAAAACATTTGTTTCGTTTATTTGATTTTCATTCAGTGATGCATAATCTGCAACAAATAAAACATTACTACAAGAAGCATTATTTGCATCTGATACTTCAGTTGCTGGAACAGCACTTGTATCTTCATAAAGTAAAGCAACTACGCATAATGAAATATTCGCTTCTAAATCACCAGAAGGAAAGTTTAGTCCGTCAAAAATAACTTGAGGAACAGTAAAATCAACATCCCAAGTACCACCTGGAGTTACTACAGCATCCATTCTGTCTGCAAGTAATAAACCACCAAAAAGATCTAAAAAAGACCCTCCGTTATTGATTCCTAAGGTGTAGAAAACTGAATCTGTAGCAATTAAATCTGTTGTTCCAGCGTTTTCTACCGTAAAAGATAATTGAACATCTGCGTTACTCTGAACTGTTGATCCATCTGCTGGCGTATTCATCGTTACTGCAATATCTTTCTGAGAAAATGCGAGTGTGCTACATACAAGTGTTGTAGCTAAAAGTAAATTTTTTATCATAATTTTAAGTTTGTACTAAAAGTACAGTTTTCAAGCCTAGAATAAACGTCAATTTTAACCATTGACTTAAGCGCTAACAACTGAGTTTAAATGGTATGAATTTTATAATAAAGAGCACAAAACACAAAAAAGGGTCTGACTTATAATAAGTCAAACCCTGCAACCTAAAGGTGTATTTTTAGTTTTTTACCAACTTAATTTTAGTATCTCCTTCGTTTTCTATATCTACAAGCATTGCGTCATTCCCTGAGTTTCCTAGTTCAATCCCTACGGCCAATACCTCATCACAAATGTATTGTTGATTAACGGTAACCGCCTTGGCTATTGCTGAGGATGTCTCAATGGTAAGTTTAATTTTATCGGTTACTTCTAATCCAGAATCTTTTCTAAAATTCTGAATTCTATTAACCAATTCTCTGGCAATTCCTTCTTGTTTCAATTCATCTGTTAAGGTTATATCCAACGCAACGGTTAAACCACCTTCAGATGCAACTAACCAACCTGGAATATCATCTGTAACAATATCAAAATCTTCCATATCTAAGGCAATGTTTTCTCCGGCTACTTCACCTGTCCAACCATTATTGGCTTCTACTTGTGCAATTTCTACTTGTCCCCATTGGTTTACCATTCCGGCAATTGCTTTCATTTGCTTTCCGTATTTCGGACCAATTGTTTTAAAGTTTGGCTTAATTTTCTTTACCAAAACGCCGGTTGTATCTTCTAATAAATCAATTTCCTTCACGTTTATTTCAGAAATAATCAAGTCCTGTACATGCACCAAGTTTGCTTTAAATTCTGGATTTAAAACAGGTACCATAATTCTTTGTAATGGCTGACGAACTTTAATTTTTTCTTTCGCTCTTAAACTCAATGCCAAAGAAGATACTTTTTGAGCAATTTCCATTTGAGCTTCTAACTCCAAATCTATTGCTGCCTCATTTGCCTTTGGGAAATCTGCTAAGTGAACAGATTCTACTTTATGTTTCTTTGAAATTGCGTTTAAATCACTAAACAATTCATCGGTAAAAAATGGAGAAATGGGTGCGCTTAAAATAGCCACCGTTTCTAAACAGTTGTAGAGCGTTTGGTATGCAGAAATTTTATCCTCTGTATACTCTCCTTTCCAGAAACGTCTTCTGCACAAACGCACATACCAATTACTCATTTGATCATTCACAAACTCCTGAATTAAACGTCCTGCTTTTGTTGGTTCGTAAGCTGCAAATGCTGCATCTACGTTTTTAATTAAGGAGTTTAATTTAGAAATTACCCATCTATCAATCTCTGGTCTGTCCGCTAAATTAATATCCGCTTCTGCGTATGAAAAATTATCAATGTTGGCATATAACCCAAAGAAAGAATACGTATTGTAAAGTGTTCCGAAGAATTTACGTTGCACTTCTGCAATTCCTTCTAAATCAAATTTCAAGTTATCCCATGGCTGTGCATTTGTAATCATGTACCAACGCGTAGCATCTGGTCCAAACTTATCTAAAGTAGTAAACGGATCAACTGCGTTACCCAAACGTTTACTCATTTTCTGACCATTCTTGTCTAGAACCAGTCCGTTAGAGATTACATTTTTGTAAGCAACCTTATCAAAAACCATTGTAGAAATTGCATGAAGCGTATAAAACCAACCTCTTGTTTGGTCTACACCTTCTGCAATAAAATCTGCTGGATACCCTGTTTCAGCTTCTACCTTATCTTTATTCTCGAATGGGTAATGCCATTGTGCGTAAGGCATAGAACCAGAATCAAACCAAACATCAATTAAATCTGCTTCTCTTTTCATTGGTTTACCAGATTCAGAAACAAGTGTAATCTCGTCTACATAATTCTTATGCAAATCAATTTGATTGTAATTGTCATCAGACATATTCCCAACCTCAAAATCAGCTAATGGATTTGAAGTCATAATACCAGCAGCAACTGCTTTATCGCATTCATTTTTCAGTTCTTCAACAGAACCAATGCAAATTCTTTCATCGCCTTCTTCCGTGCTCCAAATTGGGATAGGAATTCCCCAATAACGAGAGCGAGAAAGGTTCCAATCGTTTAAGTTTTCTAACCATTTACCAAAACGACCCGTTCCAGTAGATTCTGGTTTCCAATTAATCGTTTCGTTCAATTCCATCATTCTTTTCTTGGCAGCCGTAGCTTTTACAAACCAAGAATCTAATGGATAATACAATACAGGCTTATCTGTTCTCCAGCAATGTGGGTAACTGTGAACATATTTCTCCACTTTAAACGCCTTGTTTTCTGTTTTTAATTTAATTGCGATTTGAACATCTGCTGATTTTTCTGGAGCTTCTCCTTCTGCATAATATTCATTTTTCACATACATTCCTGCAAACTCTCCCATTTCTGGTCTGAACTTACCTTGTAAATCTACAAGCGGAGCAGGGTTACCATATTCGTCTTTTACTAACATGCCAGGAACGTTTACTTCTTTGGCAACTAAAGCATCGTCTGCACCAAAAGTAGGAGCCGTGTGTACAATTCCTGTTCCGTCTTCTGTAGTAACAAAATCTCCAGGAATTACTTGAAAAGCATTTTCTGGCGTTTCCATTGGTTGCGCATAAGGAAGTAGCTGTTCGTATTTAAAACCAACTAAATCAGATCCTACACAATCTGCCAAAACTTGATACGGTATTTTCTTATCTCCGGCACTATAATTCTCTAAATCAGCACTTTTTTCAACTGCGAAGTATGGTTTCTTAAATTGTTTCCCAACCAATCCTTTGGCACAAACAACGTACATTTCTTCAAATGTATATTGATTGAACGTTTTGACTAAAGCATACTCAATTTTTGGTCCTACCGTTAAAGCAGTATTCGAGGGTAAAGTCCATGGAGTTGTTGTCCATGCTAAGAAGTGCACTTTATGCAAATCCTCCTTCTCTAAACCCTCTCCTAAAGGAGAAGCTTTAAATTGTTCTTGCGAAGTAGAATCCAATTTAAACTGAGCTACAACTGTTGTATCCGTTACATCTCTGTAACAACCTGGTTGGTTAATTTCGTGCGAGGACAAACCTGTACCTGCTGCAGGAGAGTATGGTTGAATGGTATATCCTTTATAGATTAAATCTTTATTGTACAGTTTAGACAGTAAATGCCAAACCGACTCCATATACTTTGCTTCGTAGGTAATGTAAGGATTCTCCATATCTACCCAGTATCCCATTTGTTTGGTAAGATTGTTCCAAACATCTGTATATTGCATTACCGTTTCTCTACACTTTTTGTTGTATTCTTCTACGGTAATTTTCTTTCCAATATCCTCTTTTGTAATTCCAAGTGCTTTTTCTACACCTAGCTCAACCGGTAAACCGTGTGTATCCCAACCTGCTTTACGTTTTACTTGAAAACCCTTTAACGTTTTATATCTACAGAAAATATCTTTAATAGAACGTGCCATAACATGATGAATTCCAGGCAAACCGTTTGCAGAGGGTGGTCCTTCAAAAAACACAAATGGTTTATTTTCGTCACGTGTAGTAATCGATTTTTCAAAGATGTTTTGTTCTTCCCATTTTTTTAATACACGTTGTGCAACGTTTGGCAGACTTAATCCATCGTATGTTTTGTAACCCGTTTTCACTTCACTCATGTTATATGCTATTTTCTGAACGTGCAAAGATAAAGTTTTAAAGTTTATTGCTACCGTCTTCAACCGTAAAGTTAGTCTTCCGAGTTATCTATTAAAAGAGAAGCTAACTCTGTTAATACGAGAAAAGAAATATTCGCTACTAAAAAAAGAACAAAGTAACACAACTGTAATCCGATTATAGTTAACCAGCTAACGTACAAGAACAAGTTATCGTAAAAATCAAACACCTTTATCTTAGGTTAAGCGTGTGCTTGAACTTGACTCTACTCAAACGCTGAGTTATACACTTAAAAGGTGTTGTAACTTACTACATATAAGTTAGATGTGTTTTTTGTGAAATAATCATAATAAAAAGAAAACTAATGGATTTTAACACTATGTTTGCTATAAAAAAAGCATGAATAAAATTTTACTTCTCGCATCATTTGTAAGCACACTAGTTGCTTTTGGTCAAAACAAATTGGATGCAACAGCAACTCGATTTTTTGATGATCAAGGAAACGTAGTATCCCAAGACTCATTAAAGTATAACTATGACAATTTTCAGTTATACACCGTAGATGATTTTAAACCCAAACTAAACTTTAAGAAGGTGTTTACTATGTAACTTTTACAGATAAAAGTCCAAATTTTTCTACTGCCGAAGTGTATACCTCAATTCCTTTTCAATTACAAAATAACCTAAGCAGTACTTATCTAAACGAAAACGTAGTTGAAACCCTTGAAACCGCAAACGGTAATATAACTGGAAAAACTGAATATCAGTACGATATGAATGGCAACCTAACAAATCAAAGTTTCTTCTTTTTTGATGGTACAAATTATCTAATAAACAATGGCACAAATTACAGTTATGATGCCAATGGTAACCTAATAGAAATTGTTAATTTTTTCTCGAATAATAGTACAATCGAAAACGATGCTGTTGATTCTATTTTTTACGATGTAAACAATAATCCCACAACTTATTTAAGCTATTTCCTAAACAACGGTGTTTTAGAGTTAGGCAATAAAACGGTTACTAGCTATAACAACAATACCCCAACGATTACTTATTTTATTAGAGGAAAATAATGGAAGTTTAGATTCTGTTTTTAGACTAGAATATACATTTATCAATAACAACCTCACACTTTTAGAAGGTTTCCCATACGTAGGAAATGGATTTTCGTCTTTTGCAACTGGATCTTTTGTTTACACTTACAACACACAAGGAAACCTAACATTAGAAGAAATTTTATTTGCCGGAAATGTGGAGACCACTGAATATGAGTACAACCAAGATAATCAAGTTACAAAAATCACAAACGCTGGAAACTTTGGAGGTACATTAGAGATAAACCAAATCACTGACTATTACTTTCAATCGGTTGCTAGTTTAATTGAAAATAACGCAATTAGCGTATCTATTTTTCCAAATCCGACGTCAGACATTCTAACTATTCAAACGCAAGAAGAGGTTAAGTCAATTAAAATTTATAATGTAAATGGTAAACTGGTTCTTAAACAAAAAGAAAACTCTGTAAATTTAGACAACTTTGAAGGTGGTACATATACTGTGCTAGTAGAAACACAAAATGGGATAGCGCAAAAAACCTTTGTGAAGAAATAAACTGTGAATTAAATAAAAAGCTGTGAACCATAAAAACGAGCAGCTTTTTTAGTTTAACCGTTTCTCAGCACGATAAAAACAAATAATTATTTATCCTGAACGAATAAAATAAGGTTAGACTTAAACAAAATAAATACTTCTGATGTTTGTTCTACAGATTCACTTAGTGTATTTTTGTTAATTACAACCCTTTAGGCTATGAAAGAATATAAAGCAGGTCCACTTTTAAATGAGATAGAGCTTCCGGCTGACTTAAAAAAGTTAGACATTGAAGACCTTCCACAGGTTTCTGAGGAGGTGCGTCAATACATAATAGATGTAATCTCAGAGATTGGTAACTCACACTTTGGAGCTAGTCTGGGTGTGGTTGAAATGACAGTTGCTTTGCATTACGTTTTCAATACGCCATATGACCAATTAGTGTGGGATGTTGGTCACCAAGCATATGGACATAAAATATTGACAGGTAGAAGAAAGAATTTTCATACCAATAGAACAAAAGGTGGAATATCTGGATTTCCTAAAAGAAGTGAAAGTGAATACGATACTTTTGGGGTAGGACACTCTTCCACATCCATATCTGCTGCACTTGGAATGGCAGTTGCTAACAATTCTAAAGGCGAAAAAGAAAGACAACACATTGCTGTAATTGGAGATGGATCTATGACTGCCGGTTTAGCATTTGAAGGAATGAACCATGCTGGTTTTGAAAAAGATGCTAATCTATTGGTTATCTTAAACGATAACTGTATGGCAATTGATCCTAATGTTGGTGCCTTAAAAGATTATTTAACAGATATTACAACTTCGCACACGTACAATAAAGTAAAAGACGAAGTTTGGAAATTACTCGGAAAGCTTTCTAAGTTTGGGCCTGATGCACAAACAGTTGCCAGCAAAGTTTCAACTGCATTAAAAGGTAGTTTGCTAAAGCAAAGTAACCTGTTTGAATCATTAAACTTTCGTTACTTTGGTCCGGTTGACGGGCACGATGTAATTGGTTTAGCGAAAATAATGGAAGATTTGAAAGATATTCCTGGACCAAAACTATTGCATTGCATTACAAAAAAAGGAAAAGGTTATAAACCAGCTGAAGAAGGAAACCCAACACAATGGCATGCTCCAGGTGTTTTTAACAAAGAAACCGGAGAAATTGTAAAAGTTGTACCTAAATCTCCTCAACCACCTAAATATCAAGAAGTGTTTGGGCACACAATAGTTGAATTAGCAGAGAAAAACGAAAAAATAATGGGTGTAACGCCTGCTATGCCCTCTGGCTCTTCTTTGAACATTATGATGAAAGCAATGCCAGACCGATCTTTTGACGTAGGTATTGCCGAACAGCATGCCGTAACGTTCTCTGCTGGATTAGCTACTCAAGGTAAAATTCCTTTTTGTAATATCTATTCTACATTTATGCAGCGCGCGTACGACCAAGTTATACACGATGTAGCATTGCAAAACCTAAATGTAGTTTTCTGTTTAGACAGAGCAGGTTTTGCCGGAGCAGATGGAGCAACACACCATGGAGCTCTTGACATAGCTTACATGCGTTGTGTACCAAACATGGTAGTTTCTGCACCAATGAATGAAGCTGAATTAAGAGATTTAATGTTTACTGCCCAACAAGATAATATGGGACCATTTAGCATCAGATACCCTAGAGGTAAAGGGGTGATGACGGAATGGAAAACTCCAATGAAAGCCATCAAAGTGGGTTCAGGTAGAAAATTAACCAACGGTGATGATATTGCCATATTAAGTATTGGACATCCGGGAAATTTTGCGCAAAAAGCAATTAGTGACCTAAAAGAACAAGGTATATCTGCAGCACATTACGACATGCGTTTTGCAAAACCTTTAGATGAAACACTCTTACATGAGGTATTTTCTAAGTTTGATAAAGTAATTACATTAGAAGACGGTGCAATTATGGGCGGACTTGGTTCTGCCATACTTGAATTTATGGCCGACAATAAATACAAATCCAACCTCACGCGACTCGGTATACCAGATGCATATATACATCATGGTACACAACAAGAGCTGTATGCAGACTGCGGATTTGATGTTGAAGGTATCAAAGCAACCGTATTGAAGGAATTAGAAATAGATACCTCAATTAAGAAAGAAACTAAAAAAATTGGATAACCAAACGATAAAAAAAGAGATGCAAATGCATCTCTTTTTTATTTTATTGTGAGAAAAGTTCTTTTAACACCTCTTCTACACGTGTACATTGTACAATTTCTATTTTAAAATTGGCTTGTTCTATTCCTTTGTTGTGCTTAGAAATGATAATTTTATCAAAACCTAGCTTCTGTGCTTCATGAATACGCTGGTCTATTCTATTAACCGGTCTTACTTCTCCAGCCAATCCTACTTCTGCACTTAATGCGATATTTTTTGCGATTGGAACGTCAAAATTTGACGAAAGTATAGCCGCAACTACAGATAAATCTATGGCTGGATCATCAATTCTGATTCCACCAGCAATGTTTAAAAAAACATCTTTAGCTGCAAGTTTAAATCCACAGCGTTTCTCCATCACAGCTAATAGCATATTTAATCTTCTTAAATCGAAACCCGTAGCGCTTCTCTGCGGAGTTCCGTAAGCAGCAGTACTAACTAAGCCTTGAATCTCTACAAGCATAGGGCGCAAACCTTCTATGGTAGCAGCAATAGAAATTCCACTTAGCGTAGCGTCAGAATCTGAAATAAGAATTTCTGACGGATTCTCAACTTGTCTTAATCCATTTCCAAGCATTTCATAAATGCCCAATTCATTTGTAGAACCAAATCTATTTTTAATAGAACGCAATAAACGATAGACATGGTTCCTATCGCCCTCAAACTGTAAAACAGCATCTACCATATGCTCAAGTACTTTTGGTCCGGCAAGCGACCCTTCTTTCGTAATATGCCCAATTAAAAAAACCGGAGTTTCTGTCTGTTTGGCATACCTCAACAATGCAGCTGTACACTCTCTAATCTGAGAAATACTTCCTGGAGAACTTTCAATGTGCTGCGTAAAAATGGTTTGAATAGAGTCAATAATCAACATATCAGGCTCCATTAACTCGGCTTGCTTAAAAATATTTTGGATGTTCGTTTCAGTAAGAATAAAGCAATTTTGGTTATCCAAACCTATTCGCTCTGCTCGCATTCTTACCTGTTGATCACTCTCTTCTCCAGAAACGTATAGAATTGTTTTACCCACTTCTTTTACTGCCATTTGCAACAATAAAGTTGATTTTCCTATCCCTGGTTCTCCTCCAAATAGTATTAAAGAACCTGCAACTAGGCCATTTCCAAGAACACGGTTCAATTCTTTATCTCTTAACTGGATTCTAGGTTCTTTTTTAGACTCTATCTCTGCAATTTTCTGCGGTTTAGCTGTTCTTCCTGTAGAAGATGAAAACGCAACCACCTCTTTCTTGGTAGTAGAAACCATTTCTTCTACAAAAGAATTCCACTCTTCGCAAGAAGGACATTTTCCTAACCATTTAGGTGTTTCATATCCGCAACTCTGACAAAAAAAAGCAGTTTTAACCTTAGCCATATCTATTCTTTATTTAACTACAAGATTACTGAGAATTTCATGAGATTAAAAATAGTTGCAAAAAAAGGTGTAACTTTTCTGGAACAAAATAGTCTTACTAACACAATGTACTTGTAAATGACTGTAAAAGAATATAATCAGAGTGTAGATTTATATGCAGACGGAATTTATCGTTTTGCCATGAAACACCTGAAAAATAAAATGCTTGCAGACGATGCCGTACAAGAAACATTTACAAAAGTTTGGCAAAACCACTCTACAATCAACCCGGAAAAGGTAAAAAGCTATCTTTTTCAAACGGCTTATACCAGTATTCTAGATATCCTAAAGAAAGAGAAAAGAAGTGTAGATATGAATATCGAAACTGACGCAAATATCATACAAACAAAACAGTCAAACTTTGATATTCAAGAACACTTAAATGTAGCTTTAGACAGGTTGCCAGAAAAACAAAAAACAGTTGTACTCTTGCGCGACTATGACGGATATTCTTATAGCGAAATTGGTGCAATTGTAGATTTAACCGAAGCCCAAGTCAAAGTTTACATTTTTAGAGCCAGAAAAGCTCTAAAAAATTATTTAATACGTATTGAAGCACTTGTATAATGATTACGATAGAGAACTATGAAATATATTATTTAGACTATCTCGATGGTAATTTATCTGAAGAGTTATCTGAAGCGTTACGTCTATTTTTAATGCATCACCCTGATTTAGTGATTGAGGAAACTGATGTTCGCCTGAATCCTGAAGAAATTGATTATGCTAATAAGGCAGAACTAAAGGTTTGGGATGAGGATGAAGTTATCACATTAAACAATGTAGAATTATTTACCATTGCTGCAGAAGAAAAATTATTATCTACTACTAAACAAATTGAACTATCACGGTTTACACAAGAACATAGTGCTTTACAAAATGAGTTAAGCTACTATACATTGACGAAGTTACAGCCCAACTTAAACTGGGTATACACAGATAAAAATAAGTTAAAGCGAAAAAATACAATTGTACTTTGGCCTTGGTTTAGCGCAGCAGCTGTAGTAATCTTACTATTTAGTATTACAAGTTTATTTGACACAAATAATGCAAACGTGCGCTACACAAAGTCAAATGAGGTTGATCTGTTTATTTCTTCGGAGCTTGAAGAAGAAATACAATGGAAAAGCAACCGAGTAGCAGAGCAAAAGGGTAGTTCTTTTATTGAAAAACAACGTGTAAACGATATAAATAGAAGTGCAAAAGGAAAGGTTAAACAACAAAAAAGAAAGTTTCCAGTTGCGATAGAAAAACTGCCTGTACGCCAAAATACACAAAAGGTATCTCTACCAACAGTTCTGGTAGAACCGCAAGAAATAATTCTAAAACTTGCTTCAGAATTGCCTAAAACTGAACCATTAAACAGCATGAACAACCCAATCTGGGCAGTAACCAACTTAGTTGGAGCAGTAACCAATAAAGACGTAGATTTTAGAACTGCAAAAGAAACCGAAGAAAACACGGGAGGTTTTCATATAAAATTTGGAACTTTTGAGGTTTATAAAAATAATTCAAAAAAACTGTAACTTTTTTAACGGTTGTTAGTCTTACTACAAACCAGTAAAAGGCAAACGCATTTTACACAAAACAAAAAAGGATGAAAAAATTAATTACGCTAACGCTCATAGGTTTAATTGGTTACACAGGATGGTCGCAAGAAGAACAACCAGCAGACACTACCGTAATTAAACTGAAAAATAAGCAAATCATTATTAAAGATATTCCATTAGAGGACATGGAAGAACCTGATAAGGATGATGACAAAAATAAGGCAGACGCGCATTGGGCAGGTTTAGATATTGGAGTGAATACGTTAGTAAATGCATCTAATAAAGTAGCGTTTGACGACGCCCGATTTTTAGAGATAAATCCGGCAAAATCTTGGAATTGGAATTTAAATTTTGCCGAGCACAGGTTTTCTTTATTTAACGAATATATTGGAATCACAACTGGCTTAGGTTTAAACATTACTAACTTTACGTTTAAAAACAATTACATCTATAATTACACTGCAGATTCGATTACGGCGACAATGGATACTGTTATTTCTTATGATAAAAATAAACTGCGCCTGACGTACCTTACGGTTCCTTTATTGTTAGAATTTAATTCAAATAAAAATAGTGACAAGAACTTTTATCTGTCTGCAGGAGTTGTTGCTGGTGTAAATGTAATTTCTAAACTTAAACGACAATCTGACCAGGAAGGATATGAAGTACGTTTTTCTGAAAAAGGAGATTACGGTGTAAACCCATTTAAATTAGATGCCATGCTTAGAATGGGGTTTAGCGATTGGGGATTATACGCAAGCTACAATATTTTGCCCGTTTTCGATACAGATTTAACGGAAACAGCGCATCATGCGAGTTTTGGCTTAACCTTTAGTTTTTAGCAAGTAAAGTTAGGTAAGTAGAAAAAGGGTGGATTTCATAGTTAGTTCGCCCTTTTTTAGGTAATAAAAAATCCCAAACAACCGTTGCCATTTGGGACTATTCTTTTTGCAAGCTGAGAGAAGCTCTCATTTAATTAATAAAACAAAAGTGAGTTACTCGTTTAACTCTTGTATAAAGATACGAGAAAAATTGATTTCTTCCATTTCATTCGTCTTAAAATTTCTAACTCTAGCATTCGTTAACGTAACAAATTCATCCGTAAGTAAAGGAATAACTAAGGCATCTTTAGTAATTATCTGGTCGCATTTTGCAAGTATCTCCATTCTAAGGACTTTGTTTTTTTCCATTCTTGCTTTATCAAACAAACGATCAAACTCTGGATTTGCATAACCAAAAGTGTTAATAATGTTGGAACTGTAAAATAAATTTAAAAAATCTACTGGATCTGGTATATCCGCAAGCCATCCTGCTCTCCAAAAAATGGCTTCACCCGCTTCAAGTAATCTATCTCTTTCTTTCATTGAAACATTTTTCACGTGTACCATTACTCCCAAATTAGATTGAAGCGAAGCTACAATAGCCTTTGTCAAAAGAAATTTAGACGAGTTTTTTGCAGCATTAACCACTAAATGTACTTTGGGAAATCCTATGCCATTTTTAAAACCAGCTTCTTCTAATAAAAGTTGCGCTTTCTTAATGTCAAAGCCATATCCTTTTACTTTATCTCTTGGATAACCTTTCATTTTAGGCACAAAACCATTTGAAGCCGAGACACCCTCTCCATTTAAAACAGTTTCTATGATGTACTGCTTATCAATAACCATGTTAAATGCCTGTCTTACACGCACATCCTGAAACACAGTGTTATTTTGCGAAAAGCCATAATATTCTGTATTTAGGCTATTCTTTGAATCTACATTATGTTTAACATTTTTACCCAACTTGGCTTCTTCTAAAGAGAGTAAAATATTTTCTATATGATCCACGGGAATTTCTGTTACCAAATCAATCTCTTCTTGTCCGAAAGCACTTAACTCTTCTTTTTTATCTGCAGAATAAAGCACACAAATTGTATCTAAATAAGGCAATTGATTCCCCCAATCGTCTTTTTCCCAATAATCTGGATTACGCCCTACAATCAATTGATCGGAAGATAATTTTGAGAGAATAAACGGACCTGTGCCAACAGGATGTGCACCAATTTGATTCCCATATTTCTCTAAAGCTTCTCTTGGAAAGATACGTAAAGCAGAATGCGCTAAGTAGCGTTCAAAAGCAACATCTGGATGATTTAATTCGAAAGAAATGGCATATCTATCTATTACCTTAACTCCACTCACTACTTGGTTTGGATTAGCCAGTTTACCCGACTTATAAAACGTTTTTGCACCTTTAATTTTATCAATAAATAATTCAGCGTATAAATTTCTATCGTCTGAAGAACAGATAAAATCAAACATAAATTTTTCATCCTCTGCTACAACCTCGCGCGGCTGACTATCTTTAAAACACGAATCAGCATGAAAAAAAACCTTTTCTTAAATAAATGGTATACTTTTTTAGATCTTCGCTTATCTCGTACCGCGCTGCTAAGGCTGTTTTCAAATCTGTAGAATTTTGATCAAACCTTAAAAGTCCTTCATAAAACAAGGAAGACAATCGAAAAGAATAAATATCATCTGCTCCAGCTGAGAAGAATCCCTCAATTTTTTCTGGAGTCATACATGTAAAATTACCTCCATAAGCAACATCTCCATTAGCCAATTTAGCGTCTTTAACACGCAACACATTTTCGGTTTTATCTGAAGAAGAACAATTAACGAGTAGTAAGCAAAACGCAAAAAATGCGCTCAGTTTTATAAACATAGCAGTTGAAAATTAATAGCAAATATATCAAAATAGAATTTAATCTACCTAGTGCTATGTACTTATGGCCAAACTATCTTAGCTGCTTAGACTAGGGCGTCTTATAAAACCTACTAAAAAGAAGCGCCGTTTTTAAGAAAAAGAGTAACCCACCTGTTTGCGCACCCTATTCAAAGTTTTCTGAGCAACTTTCTTCGCTTTTTTTGCTCCAATTTCTAGTATTTCATCAATTTCTTGTGGATTTTCAGTCAAATGATTAAAACGAGCCCGTTGATCTTCAAAACGCTCAATAATTAATTCAAACAATGCTTGTTTGGCATGACCAAAACCAAAATTACCGGCAAGGTATTTTTCTTTCAATTCCTGAACATGCTCGGGAGCACCGATTAACTTATAAAGTGCAAAAACATTACACGTTTCTGGATTTTTAGGTTCTTCGAGCGGAGTACTATCTGTTTCTATACGCATAACTTGCTTGCGCAACTGTTTTTCTGGCAAGAAAATATTGATAAAGTTATTGCGTGATTTACTCATTTTTTCTCCGTCCATACCCGGAATTAGCTGAGTTTCTTCATTAATTTTAGCTTGTGGTAAAATCAAGGTATCTCCATTCACATGGTTATAACGAGAAGCAACATCTCTGGTCATTTCTAGATGCTGTAACTGATCTTTTCCTACGGGAACAATTTCTGCATCGTAAAGTAAAATATCTGCAGCCATTAGCATGGGATAAGCAAATAAACCTGCATTTACATCTCCTAACCGATCTGCCTTATCTTTAAAAGAATGCGCCAATGTTAAGCGTTGATAAGGGAAAAAGCAACTAAGGTACCAACTCAATTCTGTTACCTCAGGAATATCAGATTGCCTGTAAAACGTAGTTTTTTCTGGATTTAATCCAAAAGCCAACCAAGCTGCTGCGGTTTGATAGGTATTATTTCGTAATTCACTACCCGCTTTAATCTGTGTTAAAGAATGAAGATCTGCAATAAACAAAAAAGCATCATTACCGGGAGTATTCGCCATTTCAATTGCTGGAATAATTGCACCAAGCAAATTACCTAAATGAGGAGTTCCTGTGCTTTGCACACCCGTTAAAATTCTTGCCATTTTTCTTTTTTGAACAAAAATAAGATTTACCCTCCTTATATGTATTTTTTTGGTGCTTTTTCTTTGTAAAACCTGCGCAATATTATCGTGTTTTCTGCTTCCTTTTTCAACAACAATCTCTACATTTATACGGTGAAATATTTGGGGTTCATACTATTTAATATTTGGAAAATTTACATCGGATGTATTTTTACCATAACACTTTTACTTTTTTATCCGCTGTTGTATATTCTGCTCAGTAAAGAAAATTGGAAACCCAGCGCCTTTCGCGTATATGTTTTTTGGAGTAGACTGCTGCGGATTTTTTGCTTTTATGGAGTTGAAAAGATAAATGAGTACACGAGTACTAAAGAACCAAAAATCATTATCGCTAACCACACTTCTTACCTAGATATATTTTTACTTTACAGCACCTTGCCTCAGCACAAATTTGTATTCCTCGGCAAAAGCGAAATACTCTCTTATCCACTTGTAAAAACGTTTTTTAAAAAGCTCAACATACCTGTATACCGAGATAATAGAATTAAGGCAGCGCGCTCTTTTATGGTCTGCAAAAAGGCTTTAAATGATGGTTGGAGTGTAGTTATTTTTCCAGAAGGAGGAATTCCCGATGAACATTTACCTAAGATGATTCCGTTCAAAGATGGCGCATTTAAACTTGCCAAATCTTGTGCAGTACCCATATTACCGTTAACATTTGAAAACAATTACAAACTTTTTTCAGATCCAGAAACCATTTTTGGTAGTGCTTATCCTGGGTTAGCTCGTATACACTTTCATCCAATGATTACTAGAAAAGAAATAGAAGAATCTACCCTAGATGAAATTAAACAGCGTGCTTTTACGTTAATTTCTGGTGTATTGAAGAAATAGATTTGTAACTTTGTTTCGCTTAAAGTGTAGGCTATGGAAATTACAGACGAATTAGTAGAGCATATTGCTCATTTATCTCGACTCTCTTTTGAAGGAGAAGCAAAAAAAGAGATTAAAAAAGACATGGAAAACATTATTGTTTTTATGGAAAAATTACAGGCCGTTGATACTGAAAATGTAGAACCGCTTATTTTCATGTCTGAAGAGATTAATCGGCTGCGTCCAGACGTACCAGCGATTACAGTTACACACGAAGAAGCGCTTAGAAATGCACCTAAAAAAGACTCTGATTATTTTAGAATTCCAAAAGTTTTAGATAAAAAATGAAATACTTAAGCCTACTTTTTTTCTCGTTATTACTTTTTTCTTGTAGTAAGAATATAGTGTGCGACTGTGCTAAAGCCGGAGAAAACTTAAATAAATACGCCAATCGATTCTTAACCGAAATACCGTCTCAAGCAAATAAAGATAGTATTGCGTTACTAAAGCAAGAAAGAGAATCGGTTTGTGCAGAAGTGAAAACCCTATCTACAGAAAAACTCGAAGAATTAAGTGCAGATTGTGATGTGCTGCAGGTTCGCCAATAAACGCTATATGAACTCTTGTTCTGTAAAACAGCTATGCGTTAGCTCAATTTTTTTTCCATCACAAAATCATTCATAAAAAAGCCCTTCCCAATATCAATATCTTCTTCTTTTACGCTAACAAAACCTAAGTGTTCATAGAAACTAACTGCTGCATTGTATTTATTTACGTTAAGGTGTAAATGCGTTTGATTTTCTGGAACTGCAATGCAACGCGTAACATGTTCAATCAACTTTGCTCCAACTCCTTTTCCTTGGGCGGTTGGCAAAACATATATTTTATGAATACGCAATTTTTGTGTGTTCTGGTAATTTAATTCTACTCCAATAAATCCTAAATCTTTTTGGTTTTCTTTGAATATATAGAAAATGTGACCTGCTTCAATTTGTTGTTCTAAAGTTGTCAAATTATACATCCAGTTAAGCATGTAATCAATTTGCGCTTGTGACAATATTTCTTTAAACGTACTTGGCCAAGTTTTCCTTGCCAAATCTTCTACCCTACTTAATTGATCAATTGTTACCTTTTCTACCTCAATCATTTTTACTTATGTAGTTAAAAAGAAATTGTGAATTCCACTTAAAATACTTTGCACTGCGTAAGATGCTAATACCAAACCCATTACTTTACTTATTACTGTAATACCATAAACACCAATCAGGCATGCATTCTTTCGTTAGAGCCAAGTTGACCGTAAAACCAGTTATGGCCAACTTCGTGTACAATCACAATCTCCAAATATTCGGCAGAACTAGAGTTTCCAATAACTGTAACGTTAGGATACTCCATTCCTCCGCCTGCTGCAATGGTTCCATCTACAGCTGTAACTTGCCTATAAGGGTATTCACCATTCCATTTTGAGTAATAATAAATAGCGTCATTTAAATACTCTGAGGCATTTTTCAATAAATAACCATTTTTAGGCGTAAACATGACGTAGCTCTTTACCTTTCTTTTTGAATTTGGAAGCTCAACTTCAGAAATTAAAACTTCAAAACGTTTATCTGCAAACCAGGCAAAATCGTGCACATTGCTTTGCTTGTAACGTATAGTTTTGAAAGCTTTATCAGAAGGCGGAATTGTATACCACTGAGTAATCATGTAAGATTCTTCTACATGACCTAATCTAGAATCAGTTTTACTCTGCGCTGCAAACACAATGCAGAATGTAGTAAGTGTTATGAATACGTTTTTCATGCTTCCTATTTTTGGTAAGACTAAGGTAAGTTGTTTTTGTTACAAAAGAGAGTAAAAAAGATTATCTCCTTCTATTCCCACCGTACTGCATAGCTTCTCCCTTGCCAAAACCGTAACTAAAACCGAGAGTAATAAATCTTCCTCTATAATCTCTGCTGTAGACATAGAAATTTGGATTTAAGGTTTCAGATATTCTAATTCTAGATGCAAAAAGATCGCGAACACCTAAACTAATCACTGATTTTCCCTTGTTGAATTTCTTTCTTATTCCAATATCTGCAAAGAGTTGATCTTCTACATTGCCTTGTACTGTTTGAAAAGCAGATTCGTATTGTCCGGTTACCTCAAAGGCAAATTCTTTTGGCAAATCAAACTTGGTTGTCCATTTAGTAGACCAACGATTGGCTGAAAAATCGAACGTGGTACCGTTCAACTCTCCGTCGCGTGTAAAGTAATTGTAGTTTATGTTTCCTTGAATGTCTACCTTTCTAAAAGGAGCGTATTTTAGATTTAATTCTGTACCTGTAGCATAATTTTCTCCAATATTTTCAGGACTAACCGTATTCACACCATTCTCAAATGTGGAGATACGCTCAATTACCTCAAAGGTATTTTTTTGAAATACACTTAGGTTTAGCGTTACCTTTTTAAAGATAAATATGCTAGAAACTTCGTAAGAATCTGTAAATTCTGGTAAAAGATTTGGATTACCGGCACGTATACTAAATGAGTTTCTAATGTTAAAAAATGGATTTAAATCCCAGAGTCGTGGTCTATAAATTCTGCGCGAATATCCTGCCTGAACAGAAAACCGTTTGTTAAAACTATACGATGTGTGTACCGTTGGAAAAAGATTAGTGAAATTCTGGGTATTGGTTTCGTTGGTGTTGGCCAACACCGTTTTTAAGTCAGTATTCTCTGCCCTCAGACCCAATTTTACTCCAAATTTATCTCCTTCATAAGAACCAGTAGAATATAAACCTAACACATTTTGGTTGTAGTTAAATAAGTTGGTTAGGCCAGAATCTATCACAGCTGCTCCATTTTCTATATTCGATACGCTAAAATCATTACTCACATCTTGTAAAACATACTGTGCACCTGCTTCTATTTTATACTTCTTTTTAAAGGGTTTGGTATAATCAACGTTAAAAGTGTATTTCGCTTCCTGAAAATTGGTATAAGTTTCTTGTCTTTCACTATTGTCTATTCCGGAAACTGCCCGATTAAAAAATTCAGACTCTTGTTCTTTACCAAAGAAATTGCCCAATGCACTTAATAGAAGCTCGTGCTCTTTGTTCTCTTTAAACGTACTTTTGTACTGCAATTCGTACTGATACTTGGGGTTAACGGCCGTAGTGTTTTCTGTTCTTTGCCATTGAGAGGTAATGGTGCCTGTGCTGTCTTCAAAACTAAAGTCTGTTTCTGAGGGTTGATCTTCTAATTCTAAAGAAAAACTACCAGATAACGTAAGCACATTTCTTGAATTGATTAGGTAATCTGTACCTAAAATTAAGTTATAGAACTGTTCATCTCTATATTCTACCCCTTCGCTTAAAATAGCTGTATTGTTTATCAAATCTCTATTAATGTTTTTACCAAAACGAGGTAAAGAGCGATATCCGGCTCCGAGTTGACTAAATAAATTAAACTTTTCTGTTCTATAATTTAGACTTAAGCCCACGCTATGGTTATGCGGAATTCCGGTATTTAGAGAAATAGAGCCATTTGCACCCTTTCTTTCTTCCTTTTTAAGTACAATATTGATGATACCTGAGCTACCTTCTGCGTCATATTTTGCGGATGGATTAGTTATTACTTCTACTTTTTCTATCATATCTGCTGTGATAGAACCCAGTGCACCACCTTGTTCATTGGCTAAAACAGAAGGTTTACCATTAATTAGAATTTGCACTCCTCCACTACCTCTTAAACTAATTGCGCCCTCTATATCTACATTAACAGAAGGTACGTTGTTTAGCACTTCTAGCGCACTTGCTCCCGTACTACTTAAATCTTTTCCTACATTAAAAACACGCTTATCTAGTTTAAACTCTGTTGTAGATTTTTCTGCTTGAATGACGACCTCATCATAATCTTGAACAGGTTTGTTCAATTCAATAATTCCAAAATTAATTTCGAATTGATCAAAATTGACAATTTTAAGGGTATCACTTAAGAAGCCAATGAAGCTAATTTCTACATAAAAGTTTTTTTCGTTCGTGTTGATTTTAAACGTTCCATCATCGTTGGTAGAAGTTCCGTCTAGCACTACGTTGGCTGTTTTTTGATGATGGGTATCTGAGAAAAGTTTTACTGAAGCATAAGGAATAGGCTGTTTACTATCTGCGTCAAATACGGTACCAGAAAGTGTTGTTTGACTATGCAACTTAGAACTTAGTAGGGAAAACAATACAAAAAGAAGAACGTATAGACTGCGCATAAATAGAGTTACTTTAATTTTCTCAAAAATCCTTTCTTTGGAACGTACTTAGACGCTTTTTGTTTGGTAAAACTTTGGTTAAATTGGTATTATATCTACTTACAAAAAAAGGCAACCACACTGTTGTGTAATTGCCTTATATCTTGTTGGTGTTTTATTATTTCTTTACAGAAGCAGAAAGATATTCTCTGTTCATTCTTGCGATATTTGTTAATGAAATTCCTTTCGGACATTCAACTTCACATGCGCCTGTGTTGGAACAGTTACCAAATCCTTCTTCATCCATTGCTTTAACCATGTTTAAAACACGGTCTTTTGCTTCTACTTTACCTTGTGGTAATAGAGCAAATTGAGAAACTTTTGCCGAAACGTATAACATTGCAGAAGCATTTTTACAAGAAGCTACACATGCTCCGCAACCAATACATGTTGCAGCATCAAATGCCATGTCTGCATCTTGCTTAGGAATTGGAATTGAATTTGCATCTTGTGTATTTCCAGAAGTATTTACTGAAACGAAACCACCTGCATGTTGAATTCTATCAAACGCTGATCTATCTACCGCTAAATCTTTGATAACCGGAAATGCCTTTGCTCTAAATGGCTCGATATAAATCGTATCACCATCTTTAAATTTACGCATATGCAATTGACAAGTAGTAACGGCTCTATCTGGTCCGTGCGCTTCTCCATTAATTTGAAGTGAACACATACCACAAATACCCTCTCTACAATCATGGTCAAAAGAAATTGGAGAATCACCTTTATTAATCAATTGATCATTCAAAACATCAAGCATTTCTAAAAAAGACATATCTGGCGAAACATCCGAAATAGGATAATCTACCATTTGGCCTTTGTCATTTCTACTTTTTTGACGCCATATTTTGAGTAAAAGTTTCATATCTAATATTTTTAATTCTAATTACTTGTAACTTCTTTCTTTAACTTCAATATTTTCGTATTTCAGCTCTTCTTTGTGAAGTACGGCATCTTTAGGTTCTCCCTTGTATTCCCAAGCTGCAACATATTGATATTCTGGTTTTCTCAACGCTTCTCCTTCTGGAGTTTGGTGCTCTTCTCTAAAGTGTCCTCCACAAGATTCTTCTCTTGCTAAAGCATCTTTTGCGAATAACTCTCCAAGCTCTAAGAAATCTGCTACTCTTAATGCTTTTGCTAATTCTTCGTTAAATTCATTTGCATCTCCAGGAACTCTAACATCAGCGTAAAACTCTTTTCTTAATTCAGAGATTTTATTAATTGCATCTGTTAACCCTTCTGCATTTCTTGCCATTCCTACTTGGTTCCACATAATTTTTCCTAATCTTCTATGGAAAAAGTCTACGGATTTAGAACCTGGGTTATTAATTAATTTCTCTACTTGGGCTTGAACGCTGTTTAAAGCTTCGTCAAACTCAGGTGTTTCTGTTGAAATTGCACCTGTTCTAATATCGTCTGCTAAGTAATCTCCAATTGTGTAAGGTAACACGAAGTATCCATCAGCTAAACCTTGCATTAATGCCGATGCACCTAAACGGTTGGCTCCGTGATCTGAGAAGTTTGCTTCTCCAATTGCGTATAAACCAGGTACGTTGGTCATTAAGTTATAATCTACCCAAAGTCCACCCATTGTATAATGCACCGCTGGATAAATCATCATTGGTGTTTCGTATGGATTTTCATCAACGATTTTCTCGTACATCTGGAATAAGTTACCGTACTTATTCTTCACTACTTCTTGACCTAACTTTTTAACTAATGCATTATCATTCACATCTAAGTGTTTGATAGTAGCTTGTTCTTTACCGTAACGTTCTATAGCTGCTGCGAAATCTAAATAAACTGCTTCTCCTGTTGCGTTCACTCCATAACCCGCATCACAACGTTCTTTTGCTGCTCTAGATGCAACATCACGCGGTACTAGGTTACCAAATGCAGGATATCTTCTTTCTAAGTAATAATCTCTTTCGTCTTCAGACAATTGAGTAGGCTTTTTCTTTCCTTCTCTAATCGCTTTTACATCCTCCATGTTTTTAGGCACCCAGATTCGTCCGTCATTTCTTAATGATTCTGACATAAGCGTTAGCTTAGACTGGTGATCTCCTGAAACAGGAATACATGTTGGGTGAATTTGCGTGTAACATGGGTTGGCAAAGAAAGCTCCTTTTTTGTGTGCTTTCCAAGCTGCAGAAACATTAGAACCCATTGCATTTGTAGATAAGAAAAATACATTTCCGTATCCTCCTGTACCTAAAACAACTGCGTGTGCTGAGTGCTTTTCTAATTCTCCTGTAACTAAGTTACGTGCTATAATTCCTCTTGCTTTTCCGTCTACTTTTACAACGTCCATCATTTCATGGCGTGTGTACATTTTTACTTTACCACGACCAATTTGTCTGTTTAAAGCAGAATATGCACCTAAAAGTAATTGCTGACCTGTTTGTCCTTTCGCATAAAAAGTTCTAGAAACTAAAACCCCACCGAAAGAACGGTTATCTAGGAGTCCGCCATAATCACGTGCAAAAGGAACACCTTGTGCAACACATTGGTCAATAATATTTGCAGAAACCTCTGCCAAACGGTAAACGTTTTCTTCTCTTGAACGGTAATCTCCTCCTTTTACAGTATCGTAAAACAATCTGTAAATAGAATCTCCATCACCCTGATAATTTTTTGCTGCGTTAATCCCTCCTTGAGCTGCAATTGAGTGAGCTCTTCTTGGAGAATCTTGAAAACAAAATGCCTTTACGTTGTATCCAAGCTCTGCTAGTGTAGCAGCTGCTGAACCTCCGGCTAATCCTGTTCCAACAACAATAACATCTATTAGACGTTTGTTTGCAGGATTTACAAGATTAATCTTGTTTTTATAATCTGTCCATTTATCCTTTAATGGACCTGACGGTACTTTTGAATCTAATATAGCCATGATTAATGTCCTGTTTGCGTTAAGAAATGAAATACTGCAATAAATATAAATCCTAGTGGAACTAAGATTGAAAATGCAATACCAAACTTCTGACGTCCTGTTTTAAATTTTGTATCCCCACCTACTGATTGGAAAGCCGAATTGAATCCGTGTAATAAGTGCATTGCTAAAAGCACAAATGAAACTGCGTATATCACAATTCTCCATCCATCTACAAATTTGTGTTGTAATTCTTCGTAGTACCTAAATTCTCCAGCTGCGTTAACACCTGTCATATCTCCTTGAATATACTTTACTGTGATTTCGTGTATCCAAAAATCATAGAAG
>Ga0209653_1000909_pt1 | contig 25007 bp, 6 predicted proteins | sample SaaInl6LU_22_DNA_FD_184644 | JGI IMG/M metagenome (GOLD analysis project Ga0209653, IMG submission 184644) | Marine microbial communities from expanding oxygen minimum zones in the Saanich Inlet - ESP_116LU_22_DNA (SPAdes) (version 2) | ecosystem: Environmental > Aquatic > Marine > Intertidal...
TAACAGAGCTGGTTCTACCTCTTTATTAACTAATGATACCATAAATAGAATTAAGCATAACTGGTTTCAATATTCAATTAATTTTGAAAAATATTTTAATTTCGGTAAGAAATATTCTCTAGGAATTGAACTGGAAGGAGTACATTCCCAACAAGATTTTTTTAATAATTATACGGCCAGTGTTTTGTTTGCTCCACAGTTTAGCCCAATCCCAGAGACGCAGACTCAATTCATTCCTCAGTTTGCTGCACATAGTTATGCTGCAATTGGTGTAAAACAAATTTTCAACATTTACAAATTGCTTGACTTCAGGCTCGAGGGATATGCATTTCTGCCTTACTCAAATATCATTGACAATAATAAAATGGCTGAGTTTTCACCCAATCTAAAGGCAACAAGAAGAAATTATATTGTTTCCAGTATTTTGGTTTTTAACAGTCCTTTGGGGCCAGTTAGTTTTACTGCCAACTACATGGACCACCGACAAGAAAAATGGTCGTTTTTATTCAATTTCAACTTTTTAGTTTTTAACAGAAAAGGACTAGATCCTTTGTAAATTATTTTCGTCTGAAAATTGTGATGTAGTAGTAACCTCCGCCCAACACCACAAATTCATTTTCCGGCCTGAACGTGATTAACTTTTCGAAATGTTGATTTGTATCCAAAGACATGAATGAAATTCCACCTTCGTTTGGAGTTGTTTGCCCATCCCAAACTATTAAATCTCCCGCATTAAGTTCGACTTGAGGGTTTTCTCTTCGATGAATATTCGTTCTTAAAAATGATTTATCTTCCTTTTTGGGATTTACGCCATAATGAAGCAAATAATCAGTCTTGTAGACTACAATATTTTCGTTTCCCTGAGGAAATCCTTGCTCATTCAGCCAATCAATCGATTCGAAAATCAATTCATTCATCTCATTCGGTTGAGACAAAATAACACTTGACTTTCCATAAAATGTATTCAAAATCATCCAAATCGAAATAATTATGGTAGCGAACAATTCTATGATTTTACTTTTTATGCCAAGAGGTATTTTGGAAATAAAAGCACTAAAACCGACAGCTGAAAAAACTGCAATAAGCGGAATTACTCCACCTACAATTCTTGGTAAACCAACAGATGCACTCCATCCTTTGTACCACAAAAATGAATGACCAAAGATATAAATTGTGGCAGGAACAGCCACCAAATAGATTAAGACCAAATGTGAAGATTGAAAAGATTTTTTGAAATGAAATATCGTCCAAAAAACTAAAGTGGAAAATGTAAACGCTATAAGAACTGAAAACGGGAGTCCAGTAATTGATTCGTGATTTATGAACCAATTCCAAAAAGGGCCTGTTCCATAAAAACTAACTATTGAGCTGTAAGGATAGTCGTAATAATACCATAAAAAACCTTTGTCCAATAGAACTCCAACAATTCCGTAGACAACAAATCCAGTGAACAAAAATGGCAAGAGTTTCCATTGTTTTTTTATTCCTAATGCCATTGCATATATTGGTAAAAACAACATCCCTTCCGACCGAGAATAAATAATAAAAGAAATGACAATGGTAGCCCAACTATACTTTTTGACAGAAAATAAATAAGCTGAAAAAACAGCCACAAAACCAAATAGTGGTTCGGTAAGACAAGACTGTGCAAACGGATAGTAAACAGGTGCAAATAATATCAGAATGGGTACAAAAAAACCAAATTTTGCACCAAGGTTCTTTGCTAATTTCGCTCCAAAATATCCTGACATTAACATAATTAAAACGTTAAAAATCATTACCCCTTTTTCTCCGAAAAAAGAAAATAAAGAAGAAAGAGCAATAAACAGTGGTTTTCCCCAATGATCTAACGCCATTTTGGGATTGGTAAAAATAGATTCTACAATAAAGTAATGATTCACCGACTCCGAATCGGCATAATGTTTTGTGGCATACAAAGCCACATATACCAATAAAAAAGCCGAAGCGCTCAAAACAATTTGAGTAATTCGGCTATCTATTTTTTTGAAAGTCATTCGTAAACTTACTAAAATAACTGAAACTGTTATCCTACAGGTGCAAGTTTTACTATCAAGTTATCTAAATCGGATGTGATATGAAGCTGACATCCAAGTCTACTTTTTTCATCATCTACAAAAAACGCTTCATCTAGCATATCTTCCTCATCGTCAGATTTTTCTGGAAGAATAGTATCTGATTCTACATACATGTGGCACGAAGCACACATCGCCATTCCTCCGCAAGTTCCTTCCACTGGCAATTCGTATGACTTACAAACCTCCATCATATTCATATTCATGTCAGTAGGAGCTTCTAATTCATGAGACACTCCTTCCCTATCAATTACAGTAACTTTTATAATGTTATCTTCCATTGCAATTCTAGTTTAGTTAAAATCCGTTTACTCCGTTTACCGTTGTATACTTCAATACATTCTTTTTATCTGGATGAATTCTTGCAAATGCCGATTGAACCATCAAAGTTGCTTCATGAAAACCACACAAGATAAGTTTCAATTTACCAGGGTAAGTATTTACATCTCCAATTGCATAAATCCCTTCTCTATTTGTGCTGTAATCAAAAGTATCAACCTCAATAGAGTTCTTTGAAATATTCAGTCCCCATTCTGCAATTGGTCCAAGTTTTGGTGATAAACCAAACAATGGAATCCAATGATCTGTAGGCAATTTTATTTCTCCCTGAGTTTTATGCTTAATCACAACTTCATTCAATGAATCAGAACCATTTAAACCAATCACCTCTGCCTCAGTTATCAAGTTCAACTGACCATTTTCGGCCATATCCATCACTTTTTGAACAGAATCTAAATGTCCTCTAAAAGAATTTCTTCTGTGAACAAGTGCAACACTTTTTGCAACTCCATTGGCTAAGAAATAGGCCCAATCAAGAGCTGAATCTCCACCACCAGAAATCACAACATCTTTTCCTCTGTAAAACTCGGGATCTTTAATAATGTACTCAATTCCTTTGTCTTCAAAGTTTGATAAATTTTCAATCGGTGGTTTTCTTGGTTCAAAAACACCTAAACCTCCTGCAATGGCAACAATCGGGGCTTTGTGTTTTGTCCCTCTGTTTGTTGTTACAATGAATGAACCATCTTCTTGCTTATCTATATCTACTGCCGATTCGCCCAAAGTAAATCCAGGATTAAATGGTTTTATTTGTTCCATTAATCTATCGGTAAGGTCGCCTGCCAAAATCTCTGGGTAGGCTGGAATATCGTAAATTGGTTTCTTTGGATATATTTCTGAGCACTGACCTCCCGCTTGCGGAAGTGAGTCAATTAAATGGCATTTTAGTTTTAATAATCCTGCTTCAAAAACAGTGAACAATCCTGTAGGACCTGCTCCAATTATTAAGATATCTGTTTCTATCATAACGTAAGTTTGAAATTGAGAACGAAAATAATGAAACAAACCCTAATATGTTAGATTTTCTGCGAATGATTTAAACAGGGAACGGTTAACTAACAAGAAAATTAATTTAAATATAAAAACAAATGAAATTTCACAGAATATTAAGAAATCTTAAAATTTGCTATTCATTTGATTAAACCTTAATTTTAGTCAGATATTTTAAATAAAAATTATGAAAAAAATATACTTTGCTTGTATTAGCATATTGTTATCTAGTTCGTTATTATCTCAAAACAAGATTTCTACTTTAAAAGTAGATTTGAAAAATGGGACTCAATTTTACCCAATAAACATTGAATCGTTTGTTTCCTCAAAAACAAATCGTCCAATTATTGAAGGTAGATATTACCGATTTGTTCAATTCGCTTCCATTCCGAGTCAAGAAAATAAAGAAGCGATGATGGCTCAAGGACTTCGATTTCAGGAATACATTCCCATGAATACTTATTTAGTGTCCTTTCCGAAAGATTTTGACAAAAATTCTTTGGAAAAATTTGGTGCACAAAGTGTGATGGAGATATTGAATAGCGATAGAATTACGGATATGGCTCTAAGCACTCCTTACCCAGAATGGGCGATTGAAGAAGATGAAGTTGTTTTATACATAAGTTTTTATCAAGATCTTGATTTTGAATCTCAAATTGAAAAACTACAACCTTATATTTCCCGAGTGAAATCTAAAAATGAATTCGTTAAGAAAACTCTCGTTGTGGTGAATAAGAATAACGTTACTTCATTATTTAACCACGAAGGAATAAGAATGATTGATTTAACTCCGGAACCAGGAAAGCCAGAGCATGATTTATCTAGAAACATGCACCGTTCTACTTCAATTAATACGAGATACAACGGAGGAAGAAAGTACGATGGAACTGGAGTTGTTGTGGCAGTGAATGATGATGGTATTGTTGGTCCTCATATTGATTTTACTGGAAGAATTACACAACCTGGTGTAACTGCAGATTTGGGAAGTCACGGAGATATGGTAGCAGGGATTGTTGGTGGAGCAGGAAATGTAGATCCTACTATGAAAGGAATGGCAACCGGTGCAGATATAATTATAAGACAATATTCCTCTTCTTTGCCTAATACAGTGAATGTACACACGAATAGTTCTGCTGTGATTTTCTCTTCTTCCTACTCCAATGGATGTAACGCGGGTTATACATCGTTAGCCAGAACTGTGGATCAAGAAATTCGATTAAACCCTTCATTAATTCAGGTATTTTCGGCAGGAAATTCCAACAATAACAATTGTGGTTATGGGGCAGGAACTCAATGGGGAAATATTACAGGAGGGCACAAACAAGCTAAGAATGTAATTGCAACTGCAAACCTTGAAACCGGAACAAATTTAGCAACATCTAGTAGTAGAGGTCCTGCAGATGATGGAAGGATAAAACCAGACATAGCTGCTCACGGAAATGGAAATTACTCCACAGACCCTAATAACACTTATGCATATGGAAGTGGAACTTCTGCCGCAGCACCAGGAATATCGGGAGTATTAGCACAGATGTATCACGCTTACGAAACCAAATCAGGTGTAAGACCAGAATCGGGCTTGATGAAGGCAATTATTTTGAATTCTGCAGATGATTTTGGAAATGTTGGCCCAGATTTTAAATACGGATTTGGACGAGTAAATGCTTTGAGAGCGATTAGAGCGATAGAACAAACAAGGTACTTTGATTCCACGATAACAACAGGAAATACAAATTCACATAACATAGTAATCCCTGCTAATGTGGCCGAAGTAAAAGTGATGGTTTATTGGCATGATTACGAAGCCAGCACTTCGGCAACTAAGGCTTTGGTAAATAATCTTGATGCAAAGTTAGAACTTGGAATTACTACATTTCTTCCTTGGATATTGGACCCAACTCCAAACGCAACTACTATAGATAACCCAGCAACCAAAGGGATTGATACTCTGAATAATGTTGAACAGATTTCAATAAATAATCCTGTAGCAGGAACGTATTCATTAAAGGTAAACGGCCTATCTGTTCCGCAAGGACCACAAAAATATTATGTTACTTACGAATTCATTTACGATGATGTAGAATTGATTAATCCGAATGGCGGTGAAGGATTTGTTCCAGGAGTTACAGAAAGATTATTTTGGGATTCGTATGGAACAAACGGCAATTTTTCTTTGAGCTATTCTATTGATAGTGGTGCAAATTGGACAAACATAGGAACTTCGGCTGGTACTGCTACTTATAGAGATTGGGCTGTTCCAAATGTAGCAACAGGAAAAGCAATGGTAAGAGTTATTCGAGGAAGCTTGGGCGATACATCTGATCACACATTTTCTATTATCCGAATTCCTACTAACTTAACAGTGACTCAAGTTTGCCCTACATTTATGGAGGTAAGTTGGACGGCAGTTACCGGAGCAGACGAATACGAAGTGTATGTATTAGGAAACAAGTATATGGATTCTGTAGGTAGAACAAGCGCTACCTCATTTCAAATCCCAATTACTGACCCAACATTAGGACAATGGTTCTCTGTCGCTGCTATAAAATCTAACTCGCAAAATAATGTTGGGAGAAGAGCTGATGCTCAATTTTATGCAGGAGGACTGTTAAACTGTGTTTTACCTCTAGATGGAGGTATTTCTGCATTAATAAGTCCAACTAGTAGTGCCTGTGTTAGCGGATTATCGGGAATAACTGTCCAAGTAGAAAATTTTGGCGCAACCACAGTTTCTAATTTTCCAGTGAAATATCGAGTTAATGGTGGAGCAATACAAACAGGATCTGTTTCGACTTCTTTAACTACAGGAAATTCAGCTGCTTATACTTTTCCTGTACAATACAACTTTGGTGCAACAGGAGCATACATAATTGAGGCATGGACAGAAATACCAGGTGATTTGTATTCGAACAATGACACAGCAACTGTTATTTATAATTATACTTCCACCCTGACTGCTCCTTTCTTTGAGAATTTTAATTCGTTCACAAATTGTTCAGAAGCTAGTGATTGTGAAAGTGTAAATTGTACATTGAGAAATGGATTTTACAACATGGAGAACCTTATTGAAGATGATATTGATTGGCGAACAAACTCTGGAAGTACGATCTCAAATGGAACTGGACCTTCAGGAGACCATACTTCTGGATTTGGCAAATATTTGTATCTAGAAGCATCAGGAACTTGCACCGAAAAGACGGCTGATATGTTGTCACCTTGTATTGACTTGGGAACTTCAATTTCAACTCCATTTATGTCTTTTTGGTATCACATGTACGGTGGAAACTCCATGGATACATTGAGAGTAGATGTATTCAATGGAACTACCTGGTACCTAGATCAATTTAAAATTGGCGGAAACCAAGGAAACCAATGGAAAAAAGGACTAGTTGACCTAACTGCTTTTTCGGGCGACATAATTCGATTAAGATTTAGCGGTACAACAGGTGGCAACTGGGACACTGATATCGCTATTGATGACATTAATATTTCCGACCATACCTTTATTCAAGAAGATGAACTGAATTCTGCCGTTTCAATATACCCTAATCCAAACAACGGAGATTTTGATTTGACGATTGATAATGCAAAAATAAATGAAGTCATTGTTACTATTTTTGACGTATATGGAAGAATGGTGTACAGCAATACATTAAATAATAAAATAAATAGAATACAACTCGATAATATTGCTTCTGGGGTTTATTCGGTTAGAATAACAAGCAAGGATCAAATGGTAACCAAGAAGATTATCATTAATTAACGATAATCTAATTATTCAAATGAATAAAAGAGGACTTTACAAGTCCTCTTTTTTTTTGAGCTAATTATTAGGGTAATTGATTGTAATTCAAAATGAATTTAAAAAAAAGTTCAATAACCGAGGGCTATTGAACTCTTTATTTCGTGGTATAATATAATTTCTCTAAAAACAATGAAAACCAACGAAAGCAAATGTATCTATATTTAAAAAGCCCATCCGAAGATGGGCTTTTTTGGCTCTATTTTAAAGCTTAAACTATCTAACTGTTCAATAAAAATGAGATCCTTCTGAATATTTTATAACCGAAATCAAAATTCTCTGAGCCAATAAAAAAACTTATTGTTTTTCTATACCCAAATGAACTACAAAAATTGAAATGTAACAAGACATCGGACCTACATTGCCGTGTTTTTGTAGTAAAAAAAGAATGTTTTTAATAAAACCAACGAATTTTATTGTTTCCTCCCTTTATTAATACCAATTTATTTAAATCCAAACACCATAAAGACTAGCTTATGAAAGTGTTATAATTTACATCTTCAAAAAGATATGCCCTTGATTTTCCATAGGAAGATTATTTTGTTCACTTACACAAGTTACTTTCCAAACATAAATATCTGACTTCAAAGTTTGACCAGCTCTACTTCCATCCCAGCACTGATCCAATTCAGTTGTAAAAAATACTTCTTCGCCCCATTTATTGAAAATTTGAAACACATAGTTTTCTCTATCTACATCAACCAAAACAGGTGAGAAACAATCATTTACTCCATCGTTGTTCGGTGTAAATGTATTAGGAGCAAAAATATTTGCGCTTTGCTTGACTTCTATTTCTATGCATGTATCTAAAAAACAGGTTGGAGAATTGTATCCTCTTACGCAATACATTTGAGAAACAGAAGATAAATCTACATTCCTTATCGAATCAAAAGAACCATTTTCCCATTCATAATAAGCCGCTCCCCCGACTTCCATTACCATTTCTTCTCCTTGGTAACCTATGTTAACAGAAGTCAAGATTGAAAGAACTGGTGTTGATGTCAATTCGATTTCACAGGTTATAATACTATCGCACCCTGTTCTTATTGGAAGTGTATCAACAATTGTTTGTGAACTTGAATAGACCACTCCATTGTAGACTAATGAATCACATGAACTTCTTTTTATAAAAGTAAACTTGCACTTATTTACAGTTAAATCATATACAACAATTGAATCGCAACCAGAAATAGATTTTAAAGTATCATTGAAATACCCTGAGGTTGTCCATACTATACCTGAAGGCGACACAAAACTATCGCAAACCGAAACAGTTATTGTTTTAATAGCTATATGATTCACAGTCAAATTAATAGAAACAATACTATCACATCCTACCGAATTTTGAAGAGTATCTTTATAAATGCCTGAAACAGAAAAGATATTTCCTGAAGGAGAAACAAAAACATCACAAACCGAGGCCGTTATTGATGAAAAACTCGTGTGATTCACTGTTAAATGAATAGTAATAATGCTATCACATCCATTTGAGTTTGACAATGTATCTGAATAAATTCCTGTCACTTTCCATATTTTTCCTGTTGGGCTAGTGTAACTGTTACAAACTGAAACTATTTGAGTGGTTTGGTTTTTAGAATGAATTGTTAAATTAATTGTAACAATACTATCACACCCATTCTGATTCGAAAGTGTATCGGTAAAAACTCCAGATGTATTCCATACTTTTCCTGACGGGCTAACATAGGAATCGCAAGCAGTAGCGTTCGTGATTGATTTAGAAGATGACTGTATTGTGAGAAAGTATCTCACGTAATTATCACAACCATTGTTGCTTGGAACTGTATCGATGTATAGTCCAGATTGAAAAATTTTCTTTCTTGTACCCGGTAAGACAAAACTATCGCACAGGTTCAATACTATTGGCATACCCATGCTCCTTCTGAAAGTTATAATGTGATATTTAATGATACTATCGCAACCATATTTACCCGTAAGAGTATCGAAAAATATACCAGAACTACCCCAAGACTTTCCAGAAGGACTAGTGTAACCATTGCAAGTAGATATTATCTGTGTCGTTTGGCTTGTTGAATGAATCGTCAAATCAATGGTTACAGTGCTATCGCATCCATTTTGATTCAAAAGTGTATCCAAATAAATTCCTGTTGCATTCCAAAATTTTCCCGTGGGACTTGTGTAACTGTTGCAAACTGAAACTATTTGTGTCGTTTGGCTTGTTGAATGAATCGTTAAATCAATGGTTACAATGCTATCGCATCCATTCTGATTCAAAAGTGTATCCAAATAAATTCCTGTGGTATTCCAAATCTTTCCTGTGGGACTTGTGTAACTGTTGCAAACTGAAACTATTTGTGACGTTTGGCTTGTTGAATGTATCGTTAAGTCAATCGTTACAATGCTATCGCACCCATTCTGATTCAAAAGTGTATCCAAATAAATTCCTGTTGCATTCCAAATCTTTCCTGATGTACTTGTGTAATTGTCGCAAACTGAAACTATTTGTGTCGTTTGGCTTGTTGAATGAATCGTCAAATCAATGGTTACAATGCTATCGCACCCATTCTGATTCAAAAGTGTATCCAAATAAATTCCTGTTGCATTCCAAATCTTTCCTGATGGGCTTGTGTAAGTGTCGCAAACTGAAACTATTTGTGACGTTTGGCTTGTTGAATGTATCGTTAAGTCAATCGTTACAATGCTATCGCACCCATTCTGATTCAAAAGTGTATCGGTATAAATTCCTGTTGCATTCCAAATCTTTCCTGTGGGACTTGTGTAACTGTTGCAAACTGAAACTATTTGTGTCGTTTGGCTTGTTGAATGAATCGTTAAATCAATAGTTACAATGCTATCGCATCCATTTTGATTTAAAAGTGTATCTGTATAAACTCCTGTTGCATTCCAAATCTTCCCTGTGGGACTTGTGTAACTGTTGCAAACTGACATGGATATTCTAGAACTATCTTTTCCAGAAATTGTAATTTGTTGTTGAATGGTTTGTTCGCAAAATCCATTATTTGAAATTTTTAGTTCTACAAAATAATTGCCAGGAGCTCCATAGGTGTGACGTAAATTTGTGACTATAGAATCGGTATATCCATCACCCAAATCCCATTTAATCTTATCGAAAGATCCTAAAGAAGAATTAGAAAAATGAATAGGAAAACCAAAACAGGCTGTATCATAGTTGAACCTTGCAATTAGTTGAGGTAACACAACAACATCAAGTGTAACAGAATCTATACAGTTTGACCTAGGCCTTTTACTCGTATGACGAACTTGGTAAACACCTGGATTCACATACGAATGTTTAGGAGAAACAAGATTTGATAAAGCTGTACCATCTCCAAAATCCCATGTATTTATTCGAGAGGAAGTTGCTACAGTGGATACAAACTGAGTAGAATCTCCTACACAAACTGAATCATTGTTAAAAGTTGTAACTACGCAATTCAATGCTGCATATTGGATATCTCTGAATACTTCTCCTATTTTTACACCATTTCTGTATTCTTCACATTTCACTGCAATTACGTATATCCCCAATCTAACAGGATTGGCTGTTACAATACCAGTGTTAGAATCTATTGTACAGCTACCATTAACGCCAAACACTCGAGAAAGACTATAACCTCTATTGAATGTTGCTGGTAAAAAAGGTTTGCCTCCTTGTGCTCCCAAAGGAATGTCATTAGGAGTTTGGAGTGAGTAAACCAGACTATCTCCGTCTAAATCAATACAAGAAAAATCTATTTGTTTATCGTAACCTCTGCATAAGTATCCATCCGATGGATAATCGACAAATTTAGGGTTGCTGTTACCATTTAAAATGGCAGGATCGGGAATATTGCAATACCAAACGCTATTGCCGCTGACTAAGTTTACCAAACCAGGATTTCTGATTCCGTTGGTATAAACATAATAATATCCATTTGGATTGTTTGGCAAAGTAAAACTTGCAGAATAATTATAAACTTCCACACATAATCCGGGCGGACTGTAACAGGTATCTCCAAATGAAATTAAATGATAAGAAACTCTTGATACCGCAATAGTCTTGACAAGAGTATCTGTTAATTTATCATATATTTTTCCTGTCAAATTTATAGGGTAAGGTATCCCGGTACAAAATCTAAATAATCGTTTTTTTAGTATGAAATTGTTTTGAGAAACTTGCTCAATTCTTGTATCACCTCCTACAATGTGAGATGAAAATGAATAGTTAGAAAATGTTAATATTAATAAACAAAGAAGCACTAATTTCTGGAATGAAACATGGTTCATAATTTGTTTTTCTTTTTTTAAAAAACTGTTAGTCAATTCTTTAACTTTGTTTACAAAACGTAGATTTCCCTTTAAAAAAATGTCCATTTTTTTTTAGTTTTATACTTCGAAAAGATTCTGTAATTGTCCTTCTTTTGCTTTGCCTTTAAATTTTAAGACAATAAGTAAGATTTCTATCTACTTTGTTGAGATATTTTTATGATTCTATTTGTAACGCCATAATTCCTCTTTATTCATTGCAGATTTTGTTATTCTAAATTCTTCTACGGCAGTGATTGGAAAAGAGTTTCATATTTATAATAAATTAAATTTATTCGAATCTTATATCGCAATTCAATAGGCTAATTTTCAAAAACATATCCTTCGAAAAAAAATAGATTTAAATTGATAATAATGAGTTAAAAATAAGTGTATTGATTTATTAATTCATAAAAAAAAGGCCTCTCATTTCTGAGAGGCCTTTGGCATTTTATTTTAGTCTGTTTGTTTTTATCTTTTGATCTGAACGTATCCGTTGTATACTTTCTTGTCTACATTGTTATCTCCCAAATCAATCACATAGAAGTATGTTCCCTCTGGCAACTGACCTTCGCCTAACGAGTTACTTACGTTCCCTCTTCCTACGAATTGGTTTGTGTATCCTCTTTGCTCAAAGACCAATGTTCCATATCTATTGAAGATCTTTATTGTATTGTTCGTGTAAGAAGACAACTCTGTTAAATCCCAGTAATCATTCATTCCATCTCCGTTTGGTGAGATAAACTCTGGTATATCCAACTCTCTCTCACAGTTCACAATCACATCAAACGTACATGAATCTGCATTCATAGAAGCATCTCTCGTTACGATTGTTATCGTTACTCTTCCATTCTCTGCCACCACTTCCGTTCCAGCTGCTGGGAACTGCTCGGTTGTCGTTCCATTCGCTGTACAGTTATCTGTATTAGTTGTCTCCCATGCGAAGTCTTCTACTACATAAGTACAAGTTGTGTTTCTCACCGTTCTATTCTTATCGGCTGGACAGAATACTACTGGAGCTACATTGTCTTCTACTGTTACAGTAGCTGTACAAGTCGATACATTTCCGTACAAGTCTGTTACCGTTAACGTTACTGTATTCCTTCCTACATTGCTGCAATCGAAGTCTGTCTTGTCTAAAGTCACACCTGATACTGTACAGTTATCAAAGCTTCCTGCATCTATGTCATTTGCTAAAATCGTTGCTTGTCCGTTTCCGTCTAAGCTGATTGTAATGTTCTGACAGATTGCTGTTGGTGCCATGTTATCAATCACTGTTACTGTTGCTGAACAACTCGATGTGTTTCCACTTGCATCTGTTCCAGTTAACGTTACTGTATTCGCTCCAACATTTGTACAGTTGAATGTATTGTTTGAAAGACTCAATGTAATTCCACAGTTGTCTGTACTTCCGTTATCTACATCCAATGTAGTGATTGTTGCTGTTCCTGTTGCATCTAAAACTACTGTTGCTGATTTACACAACACAACTGGTGCTAGTGTATCCAAGATCGTTACAGTGGTTGTACACGTTGATGTGTTTCCACTTGCATCTGTTCCTGTAAGCGTTACAGTTGTTGTTCCCATATCTGCACATGTAAATGAACTTCTTGATACACTCATCGTTGCTATTCCACAATTGTCTGTACTTCCTCCATCTACTTGGCTTGCAGTTAATGTTGCCATTCCCATTGCATCTAAGTAAATAGTAACTGGTGTACAACTCATCATTGGTGCCAAAGTATCCATCACTGTAATCGCACTTGTACAAGTTGATGTGTTTCCTGAGGCATCCGTTACCGTTAAGGTTGCACTACCTACTCCCATATCAGCACATGTAAAGGTAGATTGTGACACACTCATCGTGAACGTACAGTTGTCGCTACTTCCATCATTGATCATCGCTGCTGTTAAGCTTGCTGTTCCTGCTGCATTCAAGTACAACGTATCTGCTTTACAATTTGCTATCGGTGAAATCGTATCCAATACGGTTACTACGGCTACACAAGTTGATGTATTTCCATCTCCATCTGTTGCTGTCAAAGTTACATTGTTTGCTCCTGCATCTGAACATGTGAACAATGAATCTGTAATTGTTACTGTTACTGAACAGTTGTCACTACTTCCATTGTCGATGTCGCTTGCTACCAATCTTGCATCTCCATTTGAGTCCAAGTAAATAGTCGCTGGCTTACAAAGCGATATCGGATTTATTCCGTCCACTACTGTTACTGTTGCCATACATGTGGATGTGTTTCCACTTGCATCAGTTCCTGTAAGAGTTACCATGCTTGCTCCTAGATCTGTACAACTAAATGTTGTTTGTGACAAACTCAGTGTTACTCCACTACAGTTGTCTGTACTTCCATTGTTTACATCTGTTGTTGCTATAGTTGCTATTCCTGATGCATCCAAGTTTACTGTTACTGACTGACATACCATCATTGGTGCTAAAGTATCTAGTATTGTCACAGTTGTTGTACAAGTACTTGTTAAGCCTTGTGCGTCTGTTGCTGTTAAGGTTACTGTATTAGCTCCTAGGTCTGAACAGTTAAAAGTTGTTTGAGAAATACTCAAACTTACTGAACAGTTGTCGCTACTTCCATTGTCTATATCACTTGCAGCTAATGTTGCTACTCCTGATGCATCCAAGTAAATTGTAGCTGGCTGACAAATAGCTATAGGTGGGTAAATATCTTGAACTTGAACTGAAGCGATACAAGAATCAACTTTTACACCAGATGTTACTGTTAATGTTACAAATGTTTGTCCTAAATCTGCACATGTAAAAGTAGTTTGTGAGGCTGATAGAATAGCAGAACCACAGTTACCAGAACTTCCATTATCAATGTCACTTGCTACCAAGGATGCGTTTCCTGTTGTATCCAAATACAATGTCAAGTTTTTACACATCGCTATTAAATCTATAGAATCAATTACAAATACGGTTGCACTATTTGTGCTTATGTTACCAGAGTTATCTGTTACCGTTACAGTCACTGTATTTAATCCAGCTTCGTTACATGTATAAACTGAGTCACTCAATGTGATTGAAGCAATTCCACAATTGTCATTACTTCCATTATTGATATCACTCAAACTATTACTCGCATTACCCGTTGCATCTAAATACAACGTATCGTTTGCAAGTATCACATTCGGTGCTATTGTATCCAATACATATACTGTTGCCATAGTAGTACTTGAATTTCCATTCTCATCGGTTATGGTCAACATTACATTCACTGAATCGTCTGCGCATGTCGCTGATGTAATATCCATTGAGATTGCATCCACTGTGCAGTTGTCATAAGTTGATACTATCATTGCAGATGTATCAAAGCTTACTGAACCTGTTGCATCCAGGTACACTGTCTTGTTCTGTGCAATCAAGTTTGGAGCAATTGTATCCAAAACGGTCACATTAGCCACACAAGAATCTATGTTTCCAGAGTTGTCTCTTACGTATAGTGTTACTTCTTGTATTGAATCAGAACAAGTAAATGTTGTATTCATAGAACTCCATACTGAATCTACTCCACAATTATCTGCAAATCCTGTTTGAACAAATGACGTGTCGATAGTTACTGATCCAGTAACATCTAAATATACTGTTGTATCTATACATGTGATTGTTGGAAGAAGAGTGTCTAATACAGTAACAATTGCACTGTCAACAGCAACATTCCCAGCACTATCTGTTACAGTCACTAGTACTGTATTTAATCCAGCTTCATTACATGTATACACTGAGTCACTCAATGTGATTGAAGCAATTCCACAATTGTCATTACTTCCATTATTGATATCACTCAAACTATTACTCGCATTACCCGTTGCATCTATATACAACGTATCGTTTGCAAGTATCACATTCGGTGCTATTGTATCCAATACATATACTGTTGCCATAGTAGTACTTGAATTTCCATTCTCATCGGTTATGGTCAACGTTACATTCACTGAATCGTCTGCGCATGTTGCTGATGTAATATCCATTAAGATAGTATCTATTGAACAATTATCATAAGTTGATACTATCATGTTCGAAGTATCAAAGCTTACTGAACCTGTCGAATCCAAGTATACCGTCTTGTTCTGTGCTACTAAACTTGGTGCTATTGTATCTAATACCGATACATTGGAAATTACTGTACTCGTGTTACCACTATTATCCATAGCAGTAATAGATACTACAACAGACGTACCTCCTGCTATACAAGTTGTATCATAGCTATCTTGCCAGACACTATCAATATCACAATTATCTGTTACAGCAGCTGGTCTCGGAGGAGTTAAACCTAAATCGTAACCTAGCCATTCGCTTGTAGATGAATTAAATAACCACAAATGACCATCAAGAGTATAACTAATACCCCAGCTATTAACAGATGGAGCAGATGATGGTAATTGAAATGCACTCGTTAAAGAACCATTTGATTTATTTACAAAATAAACTCTTTTAGAACCGTAATCATAGTATATATATTCGCTTCCAGCTAGACCTGTATAGCCAACAAAATTTGTATTATATGTTCCTGTACTAGGTATAAGAGCATGTACAAATCGCGTAATAGTGTGACCATTCCTCGTATACTCGTAAAATCTTGGATAATTAGTTGTGTAAATTACCAAGTCGTCATCGTAATTGTATGAACCATAATTCTGGGCAGTTTGTTTAGGGTCATTCAAAGAGGCTACCGAATAGGTTCCAAGGGCAGTTCCACTTGAATTTAAAAAGAAGACATATTGTCCATAATTAGAGTATCCCATTCCTTCTAATTGGTTTCGGTTACTATTCCACCAAGCCCCTCTAACATCAGCACTAGTAGTTACAGTAGATACAATTGTTCCATCTGGTCTATAAGTCGTGATTTTATTAGAACCGCCACGTGCAGTAAAAGAATAATATAAGTCATTTAATGGATTATATACAAAAGACATTACATTAGCATTTACATCTCTATAAGATGTTAAGAATACAGGATCTCTGTATCCCAGTAACATAGAGGTGTCATAAGAAGCTACACCCATACTATCTAAATAAACTAAAGTATCTAGAACTCCATTAAAAGAAGGTGAAATTGTATCTAAGACAGTAACAATTGCATCACAAGAATTAATTAATCCATAAACGTTTCTGGCGTATAGAGTCACAATAAGCGAATCATTGCTACAGTTAGCAGAAATATAAGACATCCAAACTGAATCTAAACCACATTGAGATACAGAAGACAACACATACGATGTATCAAACGACACATTACCTGTTGCATCTAAATACACAATAGTATCTGTACATACCAAAGCAGGAGGTAACGTATCTAATACAATTACTACTGTGCTTGCTGAGTCTAAATTCCCAGCAGCATCCATTACGTAAGTATAAATAGTTGCAGTATCGTTGTTACATACTTCCGTGTACACTCCGGTCCATGCACTATCAACCAAGCAATTTTCAAAAATTGAATCCACTGTCATTGAAGTATCTATTACAGCAAGTCCTGCTGAATTTTTATACACGACTATTGAATCGTTAGTTACTAAACTCGGAGCGATTGTATCTATTATAGTTACAATTGCTATACATGAATCCATATTTCCTGAATTGTCTCTTACAAAAACTATAGTAGAATCTGTATTAGATGAACAACTAAAAGTTGTTTTACTTAACCAAACAGAATCGACACCACAATTATCAGAAAATCCATTTTGAACAAATGAAGTGTCAATGGTTATTAACCCATTTGAATCTATATACAGTATTGTATCTATACAGGTAATTGTTGGATTCAAGGTATCCAACACTAATATATCCGCAGAAACAGAATCAATGTTACCAGCTCTATCTCTTGCATATACATTAACTCTTACTGAATCATCTGCACATGTTAGGGTGTCATTGGCCATCCAAACTGAATCAACACCACAATTATCCGATATACTTAATGATAATGAAGATGTATCTATAGTGGCTAGTCCACTTCCGTCCAAATAAACTGAAGCACCTATTACCGAAATAATTGGATTCAAAGTGTCCAAAACATATACTTGACTTATTACTGAATCTATATTTCCCGAGTTATCTCTGATATAAGTTGTTACATCTAAAGAATCTAGTGAACAATCTACCGAAGTAGTCGTCATCCAAACAGAATCTACTGAACAGTTATCTCCAAAACTTGTTACTATTTGGCTTGTATCTAATGAGGCACTACCTAGGCTATTAACATATACATTGATATCTTGTACTGTTAAAAACGGATTCATGTTATCTTCAAAATGAACATTAGAAATACAAGTATCCATGTTACCGGAGCTGTCTCTCGCATAAATTGTAATCATAGCACTATCAGATGAACAGTCAAATGATCCAAAAGCAGCACCTCCTTCGAACTTGTAATCCAAGTTTTTAGAATTGTCATTACTAAAAATTCCAAAACCAAAAGAATTGAGGTAAACATAATTTATACTTTGAGTTGGTTGAGAAGTGGTATAAGAATATTCTCTCAATTTCATATCGTTTCCTGATGTTGGCTCTATCATGAACGTATATGTTCCAGGTGCTAAGGTAACACCCGATATTCCAATAGTGTTTGTACCTAACACAGAAGCAACATTAGCTTGGGTATGTAAAAGACCAGTTCTATTATTGTTGTTATATATTTTAAAATTAAATGATGCCGGTCCATCGTTGATGCTTTCTACATAATAAGAAAAAGAAGAAAGTGTTGTAATGTCTGAAACAATAAACTCATTCCCTAAAATACTTGAATCGCCTGATGGTTGAACTCCATTTGTTTTCGGAGATGAACTAGTGAATCCCTGTGCATTACTAATTACGGTTTGCATTGTGTACCATACAGAATCTAATCCTCCTGCATCAATTATTCCTGTTGTTAAGTTAGAAGAGTCTGCGATTACTGTACCATTTGAGTCAATATATACAGGTCCATTTATACAATTGATTACCGGTGCAGTATTGTCTGGAATTGTAACCGAAGACGAGGCTGTTGCCACGTTTCCACTTCCATCTCTTACAAAAACCATTACTGCTTGAACTCCTCCTACTCTTGTTGATGCTGCTGGCATTACCCAAGCTGAATCTATACCACAGTTGTCAGTGAATCCAACAAGTACATCACTTGTATCGATCATAGCAACACCTGAACTGTTTGGTAAAATAGTTGCATTTTGTGCAGTTACTGTTGGCATGATAGAATCATAAATTACTAAATCTACCAAGGCAGTATCTGTATTTCCTGTTGTATCTCTGGCAATCAGTGAAACCTTCACCGAACCTGAAATACATGTGTAAGAAGGTACAATCATCCAAACTGAATCTACTCCACAGTTGTCAGAAAAGACTGGAGAAAAGTTTGAAGTATCTACAGATCCCACTACAGATCCAGAAGCATCAACGAACAATGTATCAGTTGTTCCAGAAATCATTGGAGACACTGTATCGGTTACACCTACAAAAAGATTGGTATTACCGTACACTGCACAACCATTAGATTCAGTTACTGTCACTGTGTACAGTCCTTGTGTCAATCCAGTAATATCTTCGGTTGTTTCGGCATTACTCCAAGAGTATATAAAAGTATTACCTGTGGTACCTCCCGACAAAGTAAGATCAATTGAACCATCTGCAGAACTCACACAGTTCGCATCTGTTACAACAGAAGCTATTTTAACCGAATCAGGGTTTGACAAAGTGAAAGTAGATGAATTCGCTGTATTTAAACACAAAGAATCTGTAACTACTAACCTGTAAGATGAGTTAGCCTGAATAGAATCTATAACGTTCAATGTATCGTTCAAAATATTTGAATTAGATAATTGCCATTGGTAGGAATAAGATCCCGAACCTCCTGATGCAGTTCCTATTGATGAACCAAATCCCCCAAAGCAAATTGGATCTGTGTTCACAGTTGTTCCTATTAATGCTGGATAATTTCCTCCTGAAACTGCAACTGTTTGAGTAGTTGCTCCTGATGAGGTAATATCAAAATTTCCAGAAACAGCAGTTGCAGAATTTATCATTCTCACAAAAACTTTTGTTTGAGGAACTGAATCGTTGCTGTTTTTGGTTAAAGTTAAAGTAGAAGAATATGATATGCTGTCTAAAGAGTATTCGACACCAGTTTTACCGTTTAACGTAATATTGTTTGTCAAAAACGCTCCAGTAACTATTATTGCTTTAGATTCTGAAGGTTGACCTGCACATTTTTCGAAAGCAGAAAGAGTTCCTGTTGTTGTGATTGTAGGTGGAGGCATCATCTTATTTTGCACAATAGTAAAACCTGCCGTTCCATTCCTTGATGAAATATAATCTACTTTGTTGTCTCCATCAATATCAAATCCCATAGAGGCACCTCTGGTTTGACCATAAGCACTAGAAATAATTACTTTACTAGAAAAAGTGGAAGATGATAGAGGTAATGAATTGTTAATGTAAATCCAAGATTTATCCCAATCTACACCAGAAACTACATCTAACTTCCCGTTACCATTAAAATCTGCTACGGACAGAACACCAGTTCCATCATTGGCAACTGCCAGGTCATAATGTGACAAATCTGAAGATGAAAATAAACCTGTCGTGTAAGTATTTTCAAATAAATCCATACCATCACAATAGATGTCGTTATCACCATCTAAATCAAAGTCTCCTAAAATTAAATTTTCACCAATAGTTGAGGGAATTGAAACTCCAGTAGCAAAACTAACTGAATTGACAGTGGATGAATTCATATATACTTCCAAAAGATTTGCTTTTGAAACGGCAAAATCTATTTTCCCATCATTATTTAAATCACCAACGTCACATTTTTTGAATCCTGAAGTGGATAAAGTGATGTCATTAGCTGAACCGAATGATAGACTTCCGCCAGCTGTGGTATTTAAAAAAACGGATACTACACCCGAATTAACTGAAATCATATCCAGTAATCCATCTCCGTCAATATCGGCCATACGCACTGCAGTTCCATTAGTCGCTATATCTAACTTTGCCGCAAAATTTATATTCCCAGATCCTGTTGATATATTTCTCAGTATACTAATCGTTGAAGCTGATTGAGAGACAATGTCCAACTTCCCATCTGCATCCATGTCTGCACAATATATAGATGTAACTCCTCCTGAAACTGTAAAATCACTTCCACTATTAAAACTGTTTGCATCAATGACCCCTACCGAAGAGTTAGTATTTAAATGAACTCGAACCAATCCGTTCCCAGAAACTGCAACATCTGTTTTCCCGTCTCCGTCAAAATCAGCTCCAGCAATTGTCATTTCTTTGTTGGTAAAATTTTGTATCGATGCAATGGAATAATTTGTACCAAAATTACCATTGGATATAGATCGAGAAGCTATTTCATTATTAATGACGTGAAACGAGAGGCCCGATTGAGCTACTTTTCCGTTTATAACAACTGAAATAGCATCATGGGTTGATCCCGAAGGAACCGTTACATTCAAACTGTTGGCCGTTGCCGAATTCACTGTAGCTTTTATTCCACCAAAATAAATAATGTTGTCTGAAGCAGTTGTACTAAAATTAGTCCCCGTAATGGTCACTGCGTCACCTACCTCTGCACTTGATGGTGAGAAACTTGTGATTGTTGGTACTTGTCCAAATAAACTTCCTGTTAAGATTATAAGTGATAAAAAGGATAATAATAATTTTCTATTCATACCTGAATTTTTTAAATTTTGTAAACGCTGGATACTTTCTTTGATGTCAATCCTCATGATGTATATGTTATATCATACAAAGAAAGAAAACTTAAAACAAAAACGGGTTGTTTGCATTACAAAATGAAGTAGTTTTGTAGTATATTTATTTAAATTTAGAATATAACATTTATTTTCAATGCTCTAATAAAAATTTCAACTCAATTAATTGATTTTATCTTAATTGCAAATAATCAATTCAGCTTGTAACATTTAGAAAAAAATAAGATTTAATAAATTGTAGTAAAATTTAATTAAAAATTACAATGATATGTTACATAAAAAGTCTTTAATAACTGATAATTAAATATTTAAAATTAAATTTATTAAAAAATAAAATAACTTTATATGTCGTTAATTTGCGTATATTTAAATTAAGACAATAAATAATTAGTGAATTTATGTGAAAGCAAAACACAGCGTAATATTATTATAGAAAAACAATAACTAACCAAAAAACAGGAAAACATCAATCTAGCAACTTAAGAATTGATTGGAAACAATTGATTCGAATCTACATAAAACACAATAAAACTTTTATTATTAATTGAATAACAACCTAAAAAAAAGGCCTCTCATTTCTGAGAGGCCTTTGGCATTTTATTTTAGTCTGTTTAGTGTTTATCTTTTGATCTGAACGTATCCGTTGTATACTTTCTTGTCTACATTGTTGTCTCCCAAATCAATCACATAGAAGTATGTTCCCTCTGGCAACTGACCTTCTCCTAACGAGTTACTCACGTTCCCTCTTCCTACGAATTGGTTTGTGTATCCTCTTTGCTCAAAGACCAATGTTCCATATCTATTGAATAACTTAACTACGTTGTTCGTGTAAGAAGACAACTCTGTTAAATCCCAGAAATCATTCATTCCATCTCCGTTTGGTGAGATAAACTCTGGTATATCCAACTCTCTCTCACAGTTCACAATCACATCAAACGTACATGAATCTGCATTCATAGAAGCATCTCTCGTTACGATGGTTATCGTTACTTTTCCATTCTCTGCCACCACTTCCGTTCCAGCTGCTGGGAACTGCTCGGTTGTCGTTCCATTCGCTGTACAGTTATCTGTATTAGATGTCTCCCATGCGAAGTCTTCTACTACATAAGTACAAGTTGTGTTTCTCACCGTTCTATTCTTATCGGCTGGACAGAATACTACTGGAGCTACATTATCTTCTACTGTTACTGTAGCTGTACAAGTCGATACATTTCCGTACAAGTCTGTTACAGTTAACGTAACTATGTTTCTTCCCACATTGCTGCAATCGAAGTCTGTCTTGTCTACTGTCACACTTGCTAGAGCACAGTTATCAAAGCTTCCTGCATCTATGTCATTTGCTAAAATCGTTGCTTGTCCGTTTCCGTCTAAGCTGATTGTAATGTTCTGACAGATTGCTGTTGGTGCCATGTTATCAATCACTGTTACTGTTGCTGAACAACTCGATGTGTTTCCACTTGCATCTGTTCCAGTTAACGTTACTGTATTCGCTCCAACATTTGTACAGTTGAATGTATTGTTTGAAAGACTCAATGTAATTCCACAGTTGTCTGTACTTCCGTTATCTACATCCAATGTAGTGATTGTTGCTGTTCCTGTTGCATCTAAAACTACTGTTGCTGATTTACACAACACAACTGGTGCTAGTGTATCCAAGATCGTTACAGTGGTTGTACACGTTGATGTGTTTCCACTTGCATCTGTTCCTGTAAGCGTTACAGTTGTTGTTCCCATATCTGCACATGTAAATGAACTTCTTGATACACTCATCGTTGCTATTCCACAATTGTCTGTACTTCCTCCATCTACTTGGCTTGCAGTTAATGTTGCCATTCCCATTGCATCTAAGTAAATAGTAACTGGTGTACAACTCATCATTGGTGCCAAAGTATCCATCACTGTAATCGCACTTGTACAAGTTGATGTGTTTCCTGAGGCATCCGTTACCGTTAAGGTTGCACTACCTACTCCCATATCAGCACATGTAAAGGTAGATTGTGACACACTCATCGTGAACGTACAGTTGTCGCTACTTCCATCATTGATCATCGCTGCTGTTAAGCTTGCTGTTCCTGCTGCATTCAAGTACAACGTATCTGCTTTACAATTTGCTATCGGTGAAATCGTATCCAATACGGTTACTACGGCTACACAAGTTGATGTATTTCCATCTCCATCTGTTGCTGTCAAAGTTACATTGTTTGCTCCTGCATCTGAACATGTGAACAATGAATCTGTAATTGTTACTGTTACTGAACAGTTGTCACTACTTCCATTGTCGATGTCGCTTGCTACCAATCTTGCATCTCCATTTGAGTCCAAGTAAATAGTCGCTGGCTTACAAAGCGATATCGGATTTATTCCGTCCACTACTGTTACTGTTGCCATACATGTGGATGTGTTTCCACTTGCATCAGTTCCTGTAAGAGTTACCATGCTTGCTCCTAGATCTGTACAACTAAATGTTGTTTGTGACAAACTCAGTGTTACTCCACTACAGTTGTCTGTACTTCCATTGTTTACATCTGTTGTTGCTATAGTTGCTATTCCTGATGCATCCAAGTTTACTGTTACTGACTGACATACCATCATTGGTGCTAAAGTATCTAGTATTGTCACAGTTGTTGTACAAGTACTTGTTAAGCCTTGTGCGTCTGTTGCTGTTAAGGTTACTGTATTAGCTCCTAGGTCTGAACAGTTAAAAGTTGTTTGAGAAATACTCAAACTTACTGAACAGTTGTCGCTACTTCCATTGTCTATATCACTTGCAGCTAATGTTGCTACTCCTGATGCATCCAAGTAAATTGTAGCTGGCTGACAAATAGCTATAGGTGGGTAAATATCTTGAACTTGAACTGAAGCGATACAAGAATCAACTTTTACACCAGATGTTACTGTTAATGTTACAAATGTTTGTCCTAAATCTGCACATGTAAAAGTAGTTTGTGAGGCTGATAGAATAGCAGAACCACAGTTACCAGAACTTCCATTATCAATGTCACTTGCTACCAAGGATGCGTTTCCTGTTGTATCCAAATACAATGTCAAGTTTTTACACATCGCTATTAAATCTATAGAATCAATTACAAATACGGTTGCACTATTTGTGCTTATGTTACCAGAGTTATCTGTTACCGTTACAGTCACTGTATTTAATCCAGCTTCGTTACATGTATAAACTGAGTCACTCAATGTGATTGAAGCAATTCCACAATTGTCATTACTTCCATTATTGATATCACTCAAACTATTACTCGCATTACCCGTTGCATCTAAATACAACGTATCGTTTGCAAGTATCACATTCGGTGCTATTGTATCCAATACATATACTGTTGCCATAGTAGTACTTGAATTTCCATTCTCATCGGTTATGGTCAACATTACATTCACTGAATCGTCTGCGCATGTCGCTGATGTAATATCCATTGAGATTGCATCCACTGTGCAGTTGTCATAAGTTGATACTATCATTGCAGATGTATCAAAGCTTACTGAACCTGTTGCATCCAGGTACACTGTCTTGTTCTGTGCAATCAAGTTTGGAGCAATTGTATCCAAAACGGTCACATTAGCCACACAAGAATCTATGTTTCCAGAGTTGTCTCTTACGTATAGTGTTACTTCTTGTATTGAATCAGAACAAGTAAATGTTGTATTCATAGAACTCCATACTGAATCTACTCCACAATTATCTGCAAATCCTGTTTGAACAAATGACGTGTCGATAGTTACTGATCCAGTAACATCTAAAT
>Ga0209653_1000913_pt1 | contig 24956 bp, 21 predicted proteins | sample SaaInl6LU_22_DNA_FD_184644 | JGI IMG/M metagenome (GOLD analysis project Ga0209653, IMG submission 184644) | Marine microbial communities from expanding oxygen minimum zones in the Saanich Inlet - ESP_116LU_22_DNA (SPAdes) (version 2) | ecosystem: Environmental > Aquatic > Marine > Intertidal...
AGCACATTTGCTGCAATAGCAAAATCATTAAAAATACAAAAACCCTCGCCTCTATCGGCAAAGGCATGGTGCGTACCTCCGGCTATATTCATGGCTACTCCGTGCTTCATTGCATAACGAGCACACTGCAGGGTACCTTGAGCGATATGCTTGCCCCGCGTGATCAGCTCGGGCCGTATGGGGAATCCTATGGCTCTTTGTTCTTTGCGGTCCAGCAAATTATGATTGAGCTTGTCTAAATATCCTTCGGTATGCGTAAGTAAGATATCTTCATCACTTAATGGATGTGGCTCAAAGAAATTTTCGGGAGTAATGGTACCTTCGTGCAGTAATTGCTGAGGCAAGAGTTCATACTTGTCCATTGGGAAGCGATGGCCAGCGGGCAAATCATATTTATATATGGGCGAAAAAGCAATTTTGAGCACAGCGTATTAACCTTGTAAGCCACAATATTGTTCGCAATGACTCGTAAATAAAGGTTGCATTATTGTATTATAAATATAGAATCGTAGTTTTGCACCCATTTTTTTCGTAAAGGAGGACATGATACATTGATAAATAACACAAACGAAAATCAAGATCCAATCTTGAATGACGCTACTGAGGCCAAGGATGCCACAGTGGAAGCGACAACAAACGATGCTCCAGCAGAAGCTACTGAATCTGCTAACACAACACCCGTTTCTGAAACACCTGTTCACAATCCTGATGACTTTGATTGGTCTCAAGATAAAGCTGGATTTGGTGCGTATGACGAGTCTCAAAACAAAGACTTGAAAGACATGTATGCTAACACCATCAAACAAGTAGATGAAAAAACACTTGTAATGGGTAAAGTAGTAAGCATATCTGCAGACGATGTACTTATAGACATAGGATTCAAATCTGACGGTCTTGTATCATTTACAGAATTCAGAGATACTCCAGACCTAGCAGTAGGTGATGAAGTAGAGGTGTATGTAGATGAGACTGAGAATGCTCTTGGGCAACTCGTACTTAGCCGTAAGAAAGCAGTACAAGAAGGTGCTTGGGAACGCATACAAGGAATCATGGAAAGTGGAGAAATCGTTAAAGGTTACATCCAATCTAGAACCAAAGGCGGCCTAGTAGTAGACGTAATGGGAATGGATGCATTCTTACCTGGATCTCAAATAGACGTGAAGCCAGTTAGAGATTACGACCAGTACGTAGGTAAAACTATGGAATTCAAGGTTGTGAAAATTAACGAGGTTTACAAAAACGTAGTAATATCACACAAAGCAATCATTGAAGACGATATCGAAGCTCAAAAAGCTGAAATGATATCTAAACTAGAAGTAGGTCAAGTACTAGAAGGTATGGTGAAGAACATGACTTCTTTTGGTGTATTCGTAGACCTAGGTGGTCTCGATGGTCTTCTTCACATCACAGACATATCTTGGGGTCGTATCAACCACCCAGAAGATGTGCTTGAGCTTGATCAAAAAATACAAGTTGCGGTTCTTGAGTTTGATAACGAGAAGAAAAGAATTTCTCTCGGTATGAAACAACTTACTGCTCATCCTTGGGATAGCATGAAGGCTCTAGAAGCTGGCGAAAAAGTAAAAGGTAAAGTAGTTACTGTAGCTGATTACGGAGCATTCGTAGAAATAGAAGCAGGCGTAGAAGGTCTTATTCACGTTTCAGAAATGTCTTGGTCTCAGCACTTACGTAACCCATCTGACTTTATAAAAGTAGGTGACGAAGTAGATGCAGTAGTTCTTGATATCGACAAAGAGGAGCACAAACTTTCTCTTGGTCTTAAGCAACTTACCAGCGATCCTTGGCAAAGTATTGAAGAAAAATACCCAGTGGACAGCAAGCACACAGGTATCGTTCGTAACCTTACCAACTATGGTCTATTCGTAGAGCTCGAAGAAGGGGTAGACGGATTGGTACACGTATCTGACTTATCTTGGTCTAAGAAAATAAAGCATCCTGCAGAATTCACTAAGAAAGGTGAAAATCTTGAGGTTGTTGTACTAGAAATAGACAGAGACAACAGAAGATTGAGTCTTGGTCACAAGCAGATAGATGAAAATCCATGGGATACATTCGCTACTGTATTCAGACTAGGTTCTGACCACGAAGGTGTGATTTCTGAAATCAACGACAGAGGTGTTATCTTCACACTACCTTACGGGGTAGAAGGTTTTGCTCCTAAGAAGCATACCAAAAAAGAAGATGGTACTGAAGTGAAAATGGATGAAACACTTAACGTACGTGTAATCGAGTTTAACAAAGATGCTAAGCGTATACTTGTATCACATACAGACATTTGGAAAGAAGTAGAAAGAGCTCAACGTTCTGAGCAAGATGCTTCTAACAAACGTCGCTCTGCAAATACCAATAAGTATGTAGAGAAGATGAACAAGTCTGTTGAGCGTTCTACTCTCGGAGAACTAGACGTTCTTGCAAACCTTAAAGCTAAAATGGAATCTGCACCAGCTGCAGAGCCAAAGAAAAAAGCTAAAAAGGCTGCCCCAAAGGCAGAAACAAAAACGGAAAGTGCAGAAGCTCCAGCAGAAGACTACAGTGCAATGACTGTAGCTCAACTCAAAGCAGCAGCTAAAAAGAAAGGTATCAAAGGATATACTTCTCTTAAGAAAGCAGAGCTTATAGAAGCATTAAGCAAATAAGTTTTCTGAAACTATACATTAAAATCCCGACCGCTTGGTCGGGATTTTTTTTTGTCTAATTGTTTCTCGCAACATTGGCAAGTATGCCTAAATATAAGATATTTGAACCCGAATGAATTATTGGCTGATAAAATCGGAACCTTTCAAGTATAGTTGGGATCAAATGATGAGCGATGGTTCTACCTATTGGGATGGTGTACGCAGCTATGCTGCACGTATACAGCTGAGGGCTATGAGAGATGGCGACATCTGTCTTTTTTATCATAGCAACGAGGGCAAAGAGATCGTAGGAGTGTGTAAGGTGATAAAAGAAGCCTACCAGGACCCAACTACCGATGATGATAGATGGGTAGCTGTAGATGTACAAGCGATAAAACCATTAAATAAATCGGTAACATTAGCACAGGTAAAAGCCAACGAAACATTGGCCAATATGGCACTTGTAAAGCTCAGTAGATTATCCGTAGGTCCCGTTCAAGATTTTGAATTTGAAGAAATTATGAAAATGGCGGAGACGCAATTCCCATGAAACGCATCATCCTTCAATATGAACAAGTAGATCTAATCCTAACCCGATTAGCCCACCAATTGGTTGAAAATCACAGCGATTTTAGTAACACCGCTTTACTCGCTTTGCAGCCGAGAGGAACACTTTTAGGCCAAGCTCTTTTGCAAAAATTAAAAAGCTTATTCAATATTGAAGTGAATTACGGCACACTAGATACTACGTTTCATCGAGATGATTTTCGTAGGTCAGACAAGCCACTTATCCCCAATGAAGTAAATATTGACTTTGACATAGAGGGGAAACGAATCATACTTATAGACGACGTATTGTACACAGGAAGAAGTATAAGAGCTGCATTGGATGCTGTAAACGACTACGGTAGGCCGGATAGCATAGAACTCGTAACACTAATAAACCGCAAATACAGACGCGAAGTCCCTATACAACCAGATTATGTGGGCGAAGAGATAGACTCACGCGTAGATGATTACGTAAAGGTAGATTGGGAAGAAAAGAATTGTAAAGTTTGGATTATCACAGATAACACGTAATAATGTCAGCACTATCCACAAATCACTTACTTGGCATTCAAAATATCACAAGCCAAGATATCAAGCTGATACTTGATACGGCAGATAGTTTTAAGGAAGTCATCAATAGACCTATCAAAAAAGTACCTTCACTACGTGATGTCACTATCGCCAATGTTTTTTTCGAAAACAGTACGCGAACCAAAATCTCATTTGAACTAGCAGAAAAGAGACTCTCGGCAGATGTAGTCAATTTTAGCAGTAGCAGTTCTTCTGTTAAAAAAGGTGAAACACTCATAGATACCGTAAATAACATCTTGGCCATGAAGGTAGATATGGTCGTAATGAGACACCCTGCCCCCGGAGCCCATCAGTTTTTGGCTCGGCACATAGATGCCAATATTATAAACGCAGGTGACGGCACACACGAGCACCCTACCCAAGCACTGCTAGATGCATATTCACTTAGAACAGAACTTGGTGACTTAACCGATAAAAAAATCGTAATAGTAGGCGACATACTCCACTCCCGTGTAGCATTAAGTAATATATACTGCCTACAGAAGATGGGAGCCAAGGTACGTGTATGCGGCCCTCCTACCCTACTACCTAAGTACATTGGCAGTCTTGGCGTAGAGGTAAGCAACGACCTTCGTGAAAGTTTGGAGTGGTGCGATGCCGCCAATATGCTACGTATACAGCTCGAACGCCAAGAGGACAAATACTTTCCGAGCTTACGTGAATATTCAACACAATATGGCGTAACCCTACCTATGCTCAAAAGCCTCAAAAAAGAGATAGTCCTTATGCATCCTGGACCCATTAACAGAGGTGTAGAAATCACAAGCGAGGTGGCTGACTCTGACCAAAGCATAATACTAAACCAAGTAGAGAATGGTGTAGCGGTGAGAATGGCTGTACTTTACCTGCTGGCCAATCACAAATAGTACATGCAAAGCAGCGTATATATTCTTTATACTGGAGGCACCTTTGGCATGAAAAACACCACCGAAGGACTTCAACCAAGTACGTGGGATGAGATTATAGCCTACCTCCCTGCTATCAAAAATCAAAATTACTTCCACTATTACTCCGAAATTGATTTCACCTTTGACACCCTTGAGCCCGTAGTAGACTCAAGTGATATCACCCCCAACGATTGGCAACGCATTGCCCAATCCATAGAAAAGAATTACGATCAGCACGATGGCTTCATAATCATACACGGTACAGATACCCTCGCATATACCTCATCTGCTTTGAGCTTTATCTTTGAGCATCTTACTAAGCCCATCGTACTCACTGGAGCACAGTTACCGATTTTTCACCCCAGGACAGATGGCATTGTAAACTTGAGCAACGCTATTTACATAGCTGGATACAAGCATTTTAGTTTACCCTGTATACCCGAAGTCTGTATCTGTTTTAATGACGATGTACTGCGTGGTAATCGTGCGGTAAAAACCAGCACCAATGATTTCGAAGGATTTAGTTCTCCCAACTTTGACAACTTAGCCCACTTAGAACAAAATATTACGATAAACACGCACCTCCTTCAAAAAAACACGAATCTACCATTAGACATAAAGTCTACATTTAGTCATCGAGTGGTGAATGTGACTGTATTCCCCGGTTATAATCCTGAGATATTAATTGACTTAGTATCAAAAGGAAAACTTGAAGGCATTGTACTACGTACCTTTGGTGCAGGCAACTTGCCAAGCGGTAAAAGATGGGATGATTTATTCACTACGTGCAAGGAGAATAACACTATTATATTGGCCACCACACAATGTCCGAATGGAAAAATAGAATTGGGACAATACGCTTTGAGCAATGTGCTCAAAAATGCTGTAGTAGTAGTAGATGGTAAGGACATCACTCCCGAGGCGGCTCTGACCAAATTAATGTGGGTAATAGGCAACTACCCGTATGCTGAGCGGATCGGAATGTTAAGCCGAAATTTGAGGGGCGAGACTTCGTAATTTAAACCACTGATAATCAGTGCATTAAATTCGTTTCAATGTGAATTGTTTGTGGATATATACAATAGCCTGAAACCTTCCGGAAATCATCAAATAATTGTACTTTCACGCTTTAATTTTAACCGTAAAAATGAGCGAACAGAACAAAAGTTATGATGCCGATAGTATCCAAGCCTTAGAGGGCATGGAACACGTGAGAAAGCGTCCATCGATGTATATCGGAGACGTTGGCGTAAGAGGACTGCATCACTTGGTTTATGAGGTGGTAGACAATTCTATAGACGAAGCAATGGCTGGCCATTGTGACAAGATAGATGTCTGGATAAATGAGGACAACTCTATCTCTGTAAAAGACAACGGAAGAGGAATTCCCGTAGCTATGCACAAAAAAGAAGGTGTTTCTGCCCTACAAGTAGTAATGACCAAGATAGGTGCTGGTGGTAAGTTTGATAAAGATTCGTATAAGGTATCTGGGGGTTTGCACGGGGTAGGTGTATCATGTGTGAATGCACTGTCTATCCATCTCAAAGCATCAGTATATAAGGATGGGAAAGAATGGGAGCAAGAATACTCTCAAGGTAAAATAAAATACGAAGTAAGAGAAGTAGGGCCTACTACCGACCAAGGTACGATGGTTACTTTTCTGCCAGACCCAGAGATTTTTGGTGAAACTACCGTTTATAATTGGGACACCCTCTCCCTCAGAATGCGAGAGCTTTCTTTTCTGAACAAAGGAATTGAAATCAGCATCACAGATAAAAGACAAAAAGACGATGAAGGCAACTTCGTTCGTGAGGATTTTAAAAGTACAGAGGGACTCAGTGAATTTGTACGCTACCTAGATGGTACCCGTACTCCTATCATGAGCAATGTAATTGCTATGGAAGGAGAGAAAAACGGCATCCCAGTAGAGGTTGCTATGATATACAACACTTCATACTCCGAGAATCTTCACTCTTACGTAAATAATATTAACACCCACGAGGGTGGAACACACCTAAGTGGTTTCAGACGTGGACTTACCCATACCCTAAAGAAGTATGCCGATGAGTCGGGTATGCTCTCCAAAATGAAATTTGAAATACAAGGAGACGACTTTAGAGAAGGACTAACGGCCATAGTTTCGGTGAAGGTAGCTGAACCACAGTTTGAGGGACAAACCAAAACAAAACTAGGAAACAGAGAAGTAAGTGCCGCCGTAAGTCAAGCAGTAAACGAAATGCTTACAAACTTCCTGGAAGAAAATCCGACGGAGGCTAAGCAAATCGTACAAAAGGTAATGCTTGCGGCTCAAGCAAGACACGCAGCTGCCAAGGCTCGTGAAATGGTGCAGCGTAAAACTCCTATGGGTGGAGCTGGACTACCAGGAAAGCTATCTGATTGCTCTGAAAAAGATCCTACTATATGCGAACTATACCTTGTGGAGGGAGACTCTGCAGGCGGTACAGCCAAGCAAGGTAGAGATAGAAACTACCAAGCAATACTTCCATTGCGTGGTAAAATTCTGAACGTAGAAAAAGCCTTGGAGCATAAAATATATGACAATGAGGAAATAAAAAACATGTTCACCGCCCTAGGTGTGACCATAGGCACCGAAGAAGATGCTCGTGAGCTTAACACTACCAAGCTGCGTTATCACAAAATAGTGATAATGACGGATGCAGATGTGGACGGCAGTCACATACGTACGCTTATACTTACCTTATGTTTCCGTTATATGAAAGCTCTCATTGAGCAAGGGTTCTTGTACATCGCTACGCCACCACTATACCAAGTGAAGAAAGGTGCAAAGGCTGAATACTGCTGGAGTGACGAGGAACGTGACACACTAGTAAGAGAATTAGGCGGAGATAATCCCGATAGTGTTAAGATACAACGATACAAAGGTTTAGGTGAGATGAATGCCGAGCAGCTATGGGAAACTACAATGGATCCCGAGAGAAGAACGCTCAAACTCGTAACCTTAGACAACGCGGCAGAGGCAGATAGAGTATTCTCTATGCTAATGGGTGACGAAGTACCACCGCGTCGTGAGTTTATAGAGGCAAATGCCAAATACGCTAACATCGACGTTTAGACCAAATAATAAAAAACTAAAAAGCCTGAATCTTTGCAGATTCAGGCTTTTTTATGGACGCTATATAAAATTCTAGATGGCTAAAATTTCAGCCAATTCTATCATTGCTGGGTTTACCGATTTCTTACCGTTAATCGCTAAGTCGAATGGTGTATAAGATACTTCATCACCAATAATCCCCACTGTAACTGACGTTTTACCTTCTATTAAGGCCTTCACTGCTTCGGAACCCAATCGAGAAGCCAATATACGATCACGAGCACTTGGACTACCGCCACGTTGCACATGTCCTAATATGGTGCTTCTTATTTTCAAATCAGGGTATAACTCTGTGAGTCTTTTCTCAAGTATTAATGCACCTCCTTGTTCGTCTCCTTCTGCTACTACGATAATAGAGAATGATTTTTTACGTTTTCCTGGGCGGTTAAAATGCTTAATCACCTTATCCCAATCCGAAATATCCTCGGGAATGAGAGCCCCCTCTGCTCCTCCCGCAATAGCTACATCAAGAGCAATAAAACCGCTATCTCTACCCATTACCTCTACGATAAATACACGCTCGTGACTATGAGCCGTGTCGCGTATTCTGTCTATAGAATCGAGAGCGGTGTTGATAGCCGTATCATAGCCGATGGTATAATCTGTACCGTACAAATCATTATCAATAGTACCCGGCAAGCCAATGCAAGGTATCCCATATTCCTCATTAAAAATCTTAGCTCCAGTATATGAACCGTTACCACCGATACATACCAAAGCATCTATCCCGTTTTTATGCAAGTTATCATAAGCTTTTTTGCGACCCTCAGGCGTCATAAAGTCTTTACTTCTTGCTGTCTTTAAGAAAGTTCCACCACGCTGAATAATGTTGGCCACCGACTGTCGGTCTAAGTCTATAATGTCATCGTGTATCATCCCCTCATATCCGCGTTTTATGCCTTTTACACTCAAACCGTGATAAACAGCGGTACGAACCACTGCCCTCACCGCTGCGTTCATTCCTGGGGCATCACCTCCACTTGTATACACTCCTATTCTCTTCATTTTATAACTTTCTATGTTGACTCACTGCAAATAAAAAAAAGGTGAATGCAAAGCACCCACCTTTTATGATTTTTTATGTAAACAAGTTACCGATTAAATATCTTGCCTTTTGAATTCGAATTGTACAAACTCACTATTCGGAACTGTTTTGTCTATTGCAGTTATTAATACTAATCCGTAGTTGCCTGATCCAGCAAGGTTCAATATATAAACCTCATTTTCCTCAACTGTAATCTCACTTTCTGCAACTCCACCATTTTCCCATGCCGCAACTATCGTTGCATCATTGGTAACAGTGTTCCAGCTTTCTCCAGATAGTTTCTTAAAAGTAGTCCCGTTTCTCGATGTCCATTTTGCATTCCAAGTTTCTCCAGCAACTGCTGCATCTTGAATATCCTTATCCGCATCATCTTCACCTGATCTAAAATTAGCACCAGCTGTAATTCCGAATGCACCTGGCAGTGGTCCGATAAAATTCCATACTTTGAAAGGATTACCGCCATTATCTAATTCAAATCTAAATAAATCTTTTCCTGGGTCTCCTAGGTTGGTTATTGTGATTTGCTTAGTAGTACTATTACCATCTTTGTCAGCAACAATGAAAGAGTAGATCTCAGTACCTGCATTGGCACCTGTTACTCCTTCAAAAATGTACTCTGATATCACCTTAGTATTGATCTCAAGAGAATCAAACAACTCTAAATCAGTACTTCCATCTAAAGACTGAATAATCTTAAATGAAGTAATGTTATCTGTGTGAGAAGCTGTAATAGCGACCTTGAAAGCGGTATTAGCTGAAAGCTCTGCTACACTAGTAAGATAGCCAGCGTCATCGTCAGCCAAAAAGTTTAAAATAGGTGTAGGTGTTACAGGATCGTCCGTTCCTGTGCAACTTGTAACGAGTAATGCTCCTACTCCAAGTAGGATCATTAATGATAATAATTTAATGTTTTTCATTGGTTATTATATTTTTTGAAGTACAAAGATACTCAAACATAGAATTATACATTATCTGTATTTTAAAGGTTTGCAATATTATGGAGAAAGATTTCCAAAAAGAGACTCGCTTGCTATTAAAGAATCATTTCGCACCCTCATACAACCACTAATTTGACATTGCCGTTCCCAATTTTATAAAAGATTACTCGTATTGACTGACAAAATGCCTTGGCACAACCTTTGCCATATCTTTGAGCCTTGCGTAATTGTAGATACGCAAGCGACAACTTGACAAAATGACATTTGATAATAAAATAACGTTTGGTGGCGATTTTTTGAGCGGAGAAGATGGCTCAGAAGTCATATCCGTAATAGCCGATAGCGACTTTGAAGATGACAGTACCGGAGAATACCCGAGTAACCTGCCATTATTACCACTACGCAATACGGTGCTTTTCCCCGGTGTAGTTTTCCCTATTACCGTAGGGCGAGACAAGAGCATAAAACTCATAGAAGACGCATACAAAGCTGATAAAATAATAGGTGTAATCGCACAGAAAGATCAAGAGATAGAAGATCCCGCCGGTACCGATTTATATCAATACGGAACTCTTGGTCTTATCCTTAAGATGCTAAAAATGCCTGATGGCAACATTACGGTAATTATACAAGGCAAACGCAAATTTGAACTTTCGGAAATAAGCCAAGAACTCCCGTATTTCAGAGGAAATACAGAAGCCGTAACCGACGGGAAAGCAAGTAAAAGCAAAGAAACCAATGCAACGGTTGAGAGTATTCGTGAATTGGCCAGTCAAATTGTAGAAATAAGCCCAAATATTCCTACAGAAGCCAATTTCGCTCTTAAAAATATAAATTCTCCGAACTTCTTAATCAATTTCATATCGTCTAACCTTAATGTAAGTGTAGACGAAAAACAAGAAATTTTGGAACTTGGAACTTTTAAGAAAAAAGCCAACCGAGTACTTGGTCATCTGGACAAGGAGATACAAATCCTAGAACTCAAAAACAAAATACAGAGTAAGGTAAAGGTAGACCTTGACCAGCAGCAGAAAGAATATTTTTTACAACAACAGATAAGAGCCATTCACGAAGAATTAGGCCACGACAGTCCAGATAAGGAGATAGAAAACCTTAGGATGCGAGGAGCTAAAAAGAAATGGAGCGAGAAGGTATCAAAGGCATTTAGCAAAGAGCTAGACAGACTGATGCGTATGAACCCATCTACTCCTGATTACTCTGTGAGCTTAAACTACGCAGAGTTACTTCTTGAATTACCTTGGGGGAAATACAGTAAAGATAACTTTGACCTTACAAAGGCTAAAAAAATCCTAGATGCGGACCACTTTGGACTGGAAAAAGTAAAGGAGCGTATATTAGAATACCTAGCGGTGCTCAAGCTGAAAGGCGATATGAAAAGCCCAATCCTCTGCCTATATGGCCCTCCAGGAGTAGGTAAAACATCGTTAGGAAAATCTATTGCCAAAGCAATGGATAGAGAATATGTACGAATGAGCCTAGGTGGACTACATGACGAGTCAGAGCTAAGAGGACATCGCAAAACCTATATAGGTGCTATGCCGGGTCGTATAATCCAAAGTTTGAAAAAAGCAGGAAAAAGTAACCCGATATTTGTATTAGACGAAATAGACAAAATAGGTGGCGACCACCGTGGAGATCCATCTTCGGCACTGCTCGAAGTACTAGACCCTGAGCAGAACAATGCTTTTCACGATAACTATGTAGACCTGGATTATGACTTGAGCAAAGTACTATTCGTAGCTACAGCTAATAGACTAGATACCATACAACCAGCGTTACGCGACCGTATGGAAATCATTGACATCAGCGGATATACCGTAGAAGAAAAAATAGGCATCGCCAAAAAACACCTACTGCCAAAACAGAAAAAAGAGCACGGACTAAAAGCGAGCCAAGTAAAAATGGCCGACAAGACCATCGAAATGGTAGTAGACCAATATACCCGCGAGAGTGGTGTACGCTCTCTGGATAAGCGAATTGCTAAAATATGCAGATGGCAAGCCAAAGAAGTGGTATACGGAAACGAACCGAAACCGACCATAACTGCTGCACAAATAGAAGAGATACTCGGCAAAGACAAGATAGAGAAAGACCTGTATGAGACCAACGATATAGCTGGTGTAGTCACTGGACTTGCGTGGACAAGTGTGGGCGGGGATATCCTATTCGTAGAAAGTTCACTGACTAAGGGCAAAGGCAAAGTAACACTGACTGGTCAACTAGGTAGTGTAATGAAAGAAAGTGCTGTAAATGCCACAACGTGGCTGAAAGCAAATGCCGAAGATTACGGTATTAATCCACTCATATTTGACCAATATGACCTACACATTCACTTCCCTGCCGGAGCAGTACCTAAGGATGGTCCTAGTGCTGGAATCACCATACTTACTGCCATTACCTCGCTCATAACACAACGTAAAGTAAAAAATCGCCTCGCGATGACCGGTGAAATTACCCTACGTGGTAAGGTGCTGCCCGTGGGTGGCATTAAGGAAAAAATACTAGCTGCAAAACGTGCAGGTATCAAAGAAATCATAATGTGCAAGGCCAACAAGAAGGATATAGACGACATTAAGCCGAGCTATATCTCAGACCTCAAGTTCCACTTTGTGGAGCATATGAGCGAAGTGCTGGACAATGCATTAATAAAACAGAAGGTTTCAGGAGCTAAAACCTGGACCGTGTTGCAAGAAAGCAAGTGAGATTAAAGTACGGTAAGCGTATTTTAGATAACCTTAAAGCCCAGCTAAGTAAAAAGGTACTATTTTTGATTTTAACCTAAAAAAGATCTGTGCAAATCATCCTGATCTGTGTTCTTTATTTCCCGTGAATTACACCTAGGTGGGATTTACAATGAAATAATTATCAAGAATAATTAATCCTTAATACGCTCTACGTCTATCTCGTATTTTAGCTGGATAGAGTCATTAAGTATTTGGTCTGAACGAACGTAAACAAAGTCGTACTTAGATATGACCTTACGACCTAGGTAGGTAAATACGTCCTCAAGTTTTTTCTCCTTGTTTGTAACTATGCAATTGCGTTCTGACGATGCTATTTTCTCCAATTCGCTCTTATCAAAATCGGCACCCTTGAGGCCAATTATTATATCTCTACTTTAGAATCCTCAATACTCTCTAGTTTATCACTTGGATTATCATTATCTTTACCGTCGGTAAGTACTACTAGTGTTTGTGCTCCTTCAAATGAGCCCAAGTTATTAAGCATCTCAATGCCAATAAGTGTTGCAGCAAATAGAGCTGTTCTATCCTTGAAGTCTTCAAAATTATCGATGTGGGACTTTAGGTCCTCTATACTACTATTATCATTAAATGCAGTGGTAACTATATCTGCACTTCCGGTAAAAAAGACAACTGCAACTTGAGCATTATCACTACTACTTGACACCTCATCAACATGGTTTTTAGCAAATTTTTTCAAGTCATCTAATACATAGCTCAATGAGCTACTCATATCGAGTACCAAGACTGAAGCCACGCTAGTCTTTTCAGATGAAAACTCATCTTTAAACTCAGATTACGATTTCCACTTACCTTCACTATTACGTTCAAAGACCTCAAAATCAACAACATCAAAGTTATTACTGTCGCTCTGTACACTTACTCCTCTCAGCATCACCTTCACAGAGACATCGTTTTGTTCTAGTATAAGCGATACATTATAATCGGCAAATGGACTTTTGTCTGTTTCTTCTGCTGCAACTGCCGGCACTTCGTTATTGCTATACTCCGCTGTTATAAACTCTTTTTTGCCAACCCACAATGGATTTTGCTCACACGCTACATAAACCGCGGTGACTAGGAAAAGTGCAATTAGTTGATTTTTTCATGTTATAAAAGCACTATTGTTTAAGTTGCATGAATTCTAATATCTGCGGGTGAAGCAATCTAATCTATAAAGGAATATCTGAATAAAAACTCATGGTAAATGTCTTGGAGCTCTCCTCATTCTGAGGAATCCAAACTACCCCCTTTTTATCCTCTATCGCTTTATTATGAGAAGTAAAATCGGCTAAACCTTGCCAAGGCTCCAGACATACATAAGGAGCACCGGGCTTAGCCCATATCCCAAGGTATGGGAACTCCGATATATCCATTGCCACCTCGTGATTACTTTTTGTGTGAACCAAACTTACTTGCTGACTTTTTAACTCCTGAAAAATAAGTGCATCATCGTCAAACGTATGTTCATCAAGCACTATTTTCTTATCTGTAATTACCTCTCTCTCATCTAATCCAATATACGGGCCATTCAGGATATTAGCTTTCACATCTTCAGAGTGTGAAAATTCAACCACATAATCCGAAATAGGACTAGCATTGAAAGCAGGATGCCCACCATAAGAAGCAGGTATTGGCTTCTCATCATTATTCACCACTCTAAAACGCTGCTCCAAACGATTACCACTCAAAGTGTAAGTAATGAGCAAACTAAATTTAAATGGAAAAGACGTAAGGGTCTCTTGCGAGTGCATAAGCACAAAACAAATGGAGTGCTCACTCTGGTGCAACATATCAAAGTCCATATTACGAGCAAAACCGTGATGACTCAGGTCATACGTCTTACCCTCGTACGTATACTGGTGATCTAATAAGCTCCCGACTATGGGAAACAAATTTGGTGCGTGACGCGGCCACACGTCTCCAGCTTGCCACATATACTCAAATCCATCCGTATCTTTTACAGAGCATAACTCAGCTCCCTTTCGTTTGATGGTGACGGTAAGTTGGTCGTTATGTATCGTATATGTATCAGGCATAGATTTTTAGCATAAAAAAGGAGCCAATATGGCCCCTAAAGTGGTGGAGAATATCGGATTCGAACCGATGGCCTTTACACTGCCAGTGTAACGCTCTAGCCAACTGAGCTAATCCCCCAGAAATTATTTTGGTCAAAAATATTTAAGCATATACGCTGTTTTCTTTTGACTCGCAAAATATAAGAGTACGAATATAATAATACTCAAACACCCACGCATACATATCTTATAATTCGAGTTGAAAAAGACCGAAATTTAGACGATATTAGCCAAATGAATTCTAAAATATTGAAACATTCTATTTGCTTATTACTTGCAGTCTTTCTGTTCGATTCTTGTGCTTTAACAAAGCGACGTTATAACAAAGGCTTTCATCTCGACTGGCTTACAAGCCATTCTAACAAAAAAGACAACATAATCAAGGCCAAGAACAGACAAGACACACCATCGGCTGATGAATTAAGTCTATATGACATACCTGTTGCGGCGTTTAAGCCAATAACTCTACAAGAAAAAACGGAAAGGAAACCACGATCAGAATATATCACTAAACCAATTGGTACCCAAGAGTTCGGCATAATGACTCAAGACAATAAATCTGTCGCTAAAAATGCACAACTCACATCACGGGAAGTCCGAAAATTAGACAAAGCCGTAGCCAAATCATCCGTTCAAAATGAAAGTAGCTCATCCCGCGGTATCGGAGTGTTTATGTTGGTACTGGGAATTTTAGTAGCACTGGTTGCCAGCCTAATACTTGGTTTAATTATGATTGTCCTAGGAATTATCATAATGGGTAGAAATCCTAAAAACCCTACTCAGGCTCAGCCAGCACCTACCAAAGAGAAAGAAGTCACGTATGTAGATGTAGTATACTTAAAAAACGGGAGTGTCATCAAAGGACAGATTATGGAACAAATACCCAATGAATCATTAAAAATTCAAACGGCTGGTGGTAGCATATTCGTTTACAAGATGGAAGAACTCACCAAAATAACGAAAGAGGCTAAGTAGGCTTTTCTACAAAGAGCAAACTACTATCTCCATAGCTTAAAAAGCGATAGTTCTTGCTAAGAGCCTCTTCGTATATAGACCGCCATTGGTCTCCTACTACGCTGGCAATGAGCATGAGCAAGGTGCTCTCTGGCAAATGAAAATTGGTAATCAACCCTATGATACTGCGAGGGTGATGGTGCGGCAATATGAGAATCTCGGTAGCAGCTTCTAGGGTTTTGATATTGTGCTTGTGCATATATTCCAAGATGTGCTGCAGCGATTCTGTATAGGTCATCTTAGCTTCGCCTTCATACGGCTCCAGCTTGCCTACCACCAGGCCATTTACCCCTTGACTCAATTGCACTCCAAGCCAGTATAAACTTTCTAATACCCGGAGGCTAGTGGTTCCCACGGCTATTCGTTTAGGTTTGGATATAAGATGCTCGAGCGTTTCCTTGCTAACTTCAAAATGCTCTCGATGCATATCGTGATGGAGTACGTTATCCTCTTTTACTGGTAAAAATGTGCCCGCACCTACATGCAAGGTCACCTCTGCCGTCTCTACTCCTTTCTGCTCTAGCGAATCTAGCACACGTCCCGTAAAATGGAGTCCCGCTGTGGGTGCTGCTACCGAGCCTGCATTTTTTGCAAATACCGTTTGGTAGGTTTCGATATCGGATTGCTCGGTATTTCTATTGAGGTATGGAGGTAGCGGCAACTCACCTATCTCATCCAGTAAATCTGTAAATGTTTTGCCGTTAGACCAGCACAACTCTACTATTCGCTCTCCCCTATCTGTCAATTTAGCCGTCACGAGTTCTTCATTATCAGCTAAGCCTATTTGCTCATCGTCTTTCCACTTTTTACTATTGCCTATGATGCATTTCCATTGGCAGCTGGCCGTGGATGCAAATGAAAGTTCGTAGCTACTGGGGGATATCGGTTCTAATAACAATACCTCTATCAATGCACCCGTAGCTCGTCTGAAATACAACCGAGCGGGAATAACCTTGGCATTATTGCGTATGATTAATGTATCCGAGTCCAAATATTTATCTATTTCATTAAAAACACAATGCTGTGTTTCACCATTTTGATACACCAATAGTTTAGACTCATCGCGGTTTGCAAGTGGATACTTCGCAATACGGCTCTCATCCAATTGAAAGCTGAAATCTGATTTCTTTATCATTCTTAGTATATCGTTTGGTAGCGTTTACCCGGCAAGGAAGTAATACAATTTTTCATTTCTAGCTCCAGCAGGGTCATAGCCAGGGAGCTGCTCGGCATTCCTGACAAAGCCATAAGCTGGTCTATCCCTATCTCCTTACTTTCTCGTATGAGATCTACTACCTTTTGCTCGTCATCGGTTAGTTCAACAAATAATTGGCGTTGGTTGTTCTTTTCTATTTTCACATCCCAATTCAGCTGTTTCACAATGTCCTTCACTCCTTCTATTAAGTTGGCTTTATGATTTTTTATCAGGTAATTACAGCCGGCACTATACTTCTCGCCTAGGGAACCCGGCACTGCAAACACATCCCTATTATACTGATTGGCTAACTCGGCAGTAATGAGCGAACCACCGCTAGCAGCACTCTCCACCACTATAACAGCATCTACCATACCCGCAACTATTCTGTTTCGCATAGGGAAATGTTCCTTATCCGGTTTGGTTCCGCTAGTATATTCGGTGATTACCGCACCACCATTGGCTACCATATCGCTTGCTATATTACTATGTAGTACGGGATAAATTCTGTCCATCCCGTGAGCCACCACACCGTAGGTATCTAAGCCGTATTGCAAACATTGCTTATGTGCCCATGTATCAACTCCGTAGGCTAAACCACTTATGATAGTGGGTTTATAAGGTGCTATGTCTTCTATGGGTTTATTTATGAATTGCTTGCCATACTCCGTCATCTTACGCGTACCTACTATGGCTATGCTTTTCTCTGGGCTCAGATTTACATCTCCTCTTACATACAGCAGTATGGGGCAATCAGGAATGTTTCTGAGCCTATCAGGATAATCCTTGTCCAAAAAGAAGATGGGTCTGATTTTATTTTTAGCAATAAACTCAACCTCTTGTTCTGCTTGTCTAAAGTCGGTAAATGACTTTATATTGGCAGAAAGGACATCTCCTACTCCAGGTGCTTTTTTCAGAAAGTCACGTGATTTTTCGAATACCTCACGTACTCCACCACAATAGCCTATGAGACTTTTGGCTAGTACACTACCTATTCCCGGAATCTGAGTGAGAGCTATTTTATAGACTAAATTTTTATCCACGCCGTACGTGGCGAAAATAGAACTCCTGCCCAAAAATCAAAGCATCATTTATCCATTACCGTATAACTATTTCGGGTAGTGGCCCCTATGAGTTCGTCATACCCATAAAATACGTTTTTGTGATACACGAGTACAGTATAGTCATTTTCGGTTTCTTGGTGATTGCCTTCGGTAAAGGTGTAATCAATATTGCCGTCCTTGTCTTTTAGCACAAAGTGATAGTTATAGTAACTCTGCTTGAGCAATACAGACGCACCGTACATATCATATTCCTCAAAGTACTTCATCTTAAATTTTTCTTTGAGCTGCCAATCGGTAAGTTCTCCATAAATATATACATCACCCATATCGGCCAAATCATTGGACTTGAGGTAAAAGTGTATCATGGCATAATCGCCATCCTCCACAATATTTACACCGTCATCATTCATAATCACCCGTTTACCATTGTAATCTATCCAACGTACGTAGTTAAGATGCCCTCTTGCTTCTTCGGGCCTCAGCACACCATTCTGTACACTATCTGTGTATTTTTTTATCACATTATTACTAAAAAACCGTAACGACCGAATATCAAAAAAGCGAAACTCATTAGTACCCGGGAAGAGGTTCTTGTCCTCATAGTTAAAATTCAGATTGTTGCCATTCACAAAAAGTGGCTTAAGATTATAGATGGCATTATTCCAGCTGTTGTTTTGCAATATGGTAACGTTCACATCCAGAAATGGATTTGGTATATCAAACCCCTCATAATCCACATCAAAATCAACTTCTTGGTGGGTGAATCGCTTATCAGGTAGAGTAGCAATACGCACATTACTGCTTATTCTAGTTTGATTATCTAGCACCATAAATCTTCGCGTAAGCAGTAAATCTTCTTCATCGAAGTTACGATATACCTTAATAATATAATTTCCACTCTTGGTTATCGCCATTCCTTGTTCTGGGAACGTGAGCGTATAATGTGTGTAGCGGGTATAGGTGTTGGTCGAAAATTTGAAGTCCGTAATCTCTCCCATTCTTTGGCCCGAGATATACTCCATAGGCTGCAGGTCACTCGGCTGCCAGTTTCTATCACAATGCATGATGGAGTAATTGAAAAACTCATTGGTGGGAGATAAAATGTCAAATGATAGACGTAGCTTCTCACTTTCTGACAAATCAAGAAGCGGAAGTGGATCGTATATTCCCAAATCTTTTTGGAGTATGACCGTAGCTATCTTATCATCATAGTTTGTATTATCATATACTTTGGTCTGAGCAACAGTGTTCATCACTATTGCTGATAGGCAAACCAGTATTAAAAGTTTTTTCATTGGTATAAATAGCATCAATTATCTGGCCAATTTAAGGCTTGTTTCTTATAAAACAGATTTGACCTCCTAAAAGTATGCAGGCTTTTATTTTTTCTTTGCCTCATTCCATATAGCATCCATCTCTGCTAAGTTCATATTCTCAAGGGCTTTCCCATTTGCCTTGGCAAATTTTTCAATGGCTTCAAAGCGGTATTTGAATTTCTTATTGGTCTTCTCTAATGCATCATCTGGATTAATTTTGAGCCAACGAGCATAGTTAACCAAGCTAAAGAGTAAGTCGCCGAACTCTTCTTCCTTCTCTACTCCTTCGGCTTCCTTGAATTCCTGTAACTCCTCGTCTACCTTTTCCCACACATCATCTTTACTCGGCCAGTCAAAACCTACTTGAGCAGCTTTGTCTTGCATACGCATAGCTTTTACCAAGCTAGGCATACTATTGGGTACACCGCTTAGCACACCTTTATTACCGCCTTCTTTTAGTTTGAGCTGTTCCCAGTTTTGTTTCACCTCTTCCTCGTCTTGCACCTTCACATCGCCATATATGTGTGGATGCCTGCTTACCAACTTATCGCATACGCTGTGTAGTACGTCTGTTACATCAAAGGCTTTCTTTTCATCGCCTATTTTGGCATAAAAAACCAGATGCAGGAACAAGTCTCCTAGTTCTTTTTTAATCTCCTCATTATCACCGGCGAGTATGGCATCACTCAGCTCGTATGTTTCCTCTATAGTAAGATGACGTAGACTTTCGTTCGTCTGCTTTCTATCCCACGGACACTGCTCACGCAGCTCATCCATAATAGTGAGTAACCTCTCAAAGGCCTCCAAGCGTTTGTCCACCATTTAGAGTATATTCTTACCCTTCATTATCCCTACAAAATCTTCTTTGTAGTTTTTGCCGATAGGAATTTTCACGCCATTTACCTCACAACCCGAAGTACTAAAAGCTGATACGTGCTTACGATTTACAATAAAACTACGGTGTACCCTACTAAACATTTCCGACGGCAGTTTTTGCTCCATTTTTTTCATTGTTTGGAGGGTTACTATCTTTTTATCCTGCAAGAAGATCTTAACATAATCTGCAAATGCCTCTACATAGTAAATATCACTATAGGCAAGCTTAATCAGTTTTTGGTTAGCCTTTACAAATATGTGCTCATGTTCCAAGTCAGACTCTGCTGCTCCGCTATTATTTTTGAGTTGAAAGTACTCTTTTGCTTTTTCTACCCCTTTTTCGAATCGGTCATAGGCTATAGGCTTGAGCAAGTAGTCTATGGCATCTAGCTCAAAACCTTCTACCGCGTGATCGGGATACGCCGTAGTGAACATAAAGAGCGGCTTATTTTCAAGTGATTTCACAAAACTAAGTCCATCTATCTCAGGCATGTTAATGTCAAGGAACATGAGATCTACTTTATGTTTTTTTAGTACTTCACTGGCCTCTGCCGCATTGTTGCAACGTGCTACAAGTTTCAAATCGGGGTGTTTGGCCACATAAGCTTCTATAATGTCTAGTGCTAGTGGTTCGTCGTCTACTGCGATACAATTCATATTTATTAATTATGGTTAATTCAATTTTATGTCTAATTCTACTTTAAACTCGGTTGCGGTACTACCTACTTTAAGCTCGTGTTTTTGAGGGTAGAGCAGGCGTAATCGTTTTTTTACATTTATCAACCCAATACCACCTTGATATCCTTCTTGCTTGGACACCTCGCTTCCGCCGGCTGGTTTACTATTGGCTATGCTAAATTTCAAGCCATCGACTTGGGTCTTTACAAACACCTTAACGTACCCATTGGCCATATCCTTGCCCAAACCGTGCTTAAAACTATTTTCTACAAAAGGAATGAGCAACATAGGTGCTATTTCTTTTGTGTCGGTATCTCCGTCTATGGCAATTTCCAAATTCATACGATTGCCATGCCTTACTTTCTCTAGTTCCAAGTAGCTCTTAAGGTACTTGATCTCTTGTGTAAGGCTTACTTTTTTTTCGCTTCCGTCATACAATAGGTAACGCAATATATCGCTCAGCTTAAGTATAAGGTCAGGTGTCAAATCACTTTTTTGTAATGCTAGAGCATAAATGCTATTCAAACTATTAAACAGAAAATGCGGGTTGATCTGAGACTTGAGATACTTTAGCTCCGTTTCGGTATTTAGCTTGGCGAGTTCTTTGGTAAGTTGTTCCTTCTCGTACCAATGTTTTACCAACTTAAGACTCATAGTACTTGCGGCAGTATAGGCTATGGCCATAGATGTGATGAGGAGGAAACGAGGAGAAAGTAAACCACTCTTATATTCTGGACCTATGGTATTGAGCCACGTAAATAGTGCTGCCTCTAGGAGTGCTCCTAGGGATAGTGTTAGCAATATAGCAACGATGTATTTGACATAAACACGTCGTTGTAAAAAAACAGGAAACAGAAAGTATATGTTGAAGTAACTCACCACAGCGTGAATAGATACAATTACAAAGGAATTGATATAAAAATCTGCCCGAGTGATGCCTGGACTCGGTACGTATACCCAAAAGAGATAGTATATAAGCCATAACAGCACATGATGTAGGTTATACTTTGTTACCAGCTGGTAAAAAGAACTATTGACTACATTATCTCGTGTGCTAATCATATGCGCTGTATAAAGGTCAAATGTAAAACAAGAATGATAGGGCAGTATACCCGTTGGCTAAAGTGGAGATAAATATCTACTAACTACCGTCTGAATATTCTTAAGAGTCTATAGCTCCAGTCCAAAACATTCACTCCAGCTTTAAAATATTTATTATCATCTACCGAAGTAGTAATGGTGTCGGTAGTAGGGTAGTTATGCTTGATGTTAGAAGAAACCAGTGAAAAAGTGAGAACATTCAAAAAAAGTAACGCAAGAATAATCCAGGTAGACTTTTTAATGGATTTGTTGGGTTGCTGCATTCTCGGACTCTTTTCTGGTTATATAATAACTCAACGAAAGTAATGCCAATAAGTTACACTGAACTTTTGTCAACTTAAATATGACAGTAAAATTGGCGTTTTTATAATGGCTCTAAAGTTACAGCTTTGATTATTACGCAAAACTGTGGATGGAATTGTTTAGTAAATGTAAGACTCGTCTACCTTTGTCGTATCTAAAGATAGATTATGCAGTTTATATTATTATTAGGAATTATTTTAACGGTAATGTCATTGGCTTTTATAGGTATTGCCGTACGTATGTTTTTGGTAAAAGATGGTGAAGTACGCGGTGGATGTGCCGGTAAAAACCCCATGATGCAAGAGGAAGGAACAGCTTGTACAATGTGCGGAGCTTTACCCACTGAGGAGTGCAAGAGTGAACCTGCTTAAATAGGTGCTCCTTTTTGAAGCAGCACCTACTGATTCTCTAAACCACGGGATGTACGTAGTTCTTGCGATAAACCCTATTAAACAAGTATACCGATAAGATCGTCCAAAACACCACTTTAGCATAAATCAAAATCTCATACTCAGAGCGAGTAAATAGTTCGTTGTGGTAAGAGTAATCGTCATATGCGGCATATCTGCACTTATGCAATTCTTCCCCGATCGCAAATAGTATCAAAATAAGGATAGGCACATATGCACGCATCGCAATGGCAAAATATGTTCTTATTGCGTTTTTAAACTGACTTCCGAAGATGATGACGAGACATAGAAAGTAAATCTCAAAATAATCTCTGGAACTATAAGCAACAAGTGCATATAAGGCAGTAATAATACCTCCAAACACTGCTGTAAGAGAGCCTACCAGCATCGCCCACCCAAAGTGAGCCAACTTGACAGCACACAGGATATAAAGTAATACACCTCTACGGCTACGGAGTCTTTGCTGAAGCGTGAGAATTTCAGCATCTCCTTACTTACAGCGATACTAGCTTCTGAAATAGGAATTAGATTCCCTCCTGATCCCTTGTATGCTCCATCATTAGTCCATAGGCTGAAACAAGCCAACACCTTGAGCATAAATGAAACACACCTACGCATTTTCCTCATACACCTGAACTAGCTCCATGCACACATGTATAGCCGCTTCCATATCTTGCACACTCACATACTCATGTTTGCTATGTATGGCCATTTCACCAGTAAAAATATTAGGACATGGCAACCCCATAAACGACAGTCTCGAGCCATCGGTACCACCACGTACCAAGTCTTGTTTTGGCTCTACTCCTGCTCGTTTCATTGCCTCCACGGCATTGGCCTCTATATGAGGAAACTTATCTAGCATTTCACGCATATTACGGTATTGCTCCTTTACACTTACCTCATAACGAGCTCCAGGATATTGAGCAATGGCAGCTTCAGCTAAATCTACCACCACTTGTTGATGTTTTCCCAAGTTAGCAGTGGTGAAGTCTCTCACGATAAAATCTACACTAGAGGTTTCCAATTGCCCACGCAGGTTATATGGATGCACAAAACCCTCAGCACCACTAGTGGTCTCCGGCGATAATCCCACTGCAGGTAAACTAGCCAAAAAGGCACTCATCACCTTCACGCTATTCACCATCTTGCCCTTGGCATAGCCAGGGTGAGCACTAATGCCGTGAAAAGTCACTGTCATAGCATTGGCCGAAAATGTATCACCTTCCAATGAACCTCGTGTTCCACCATCTAACGTATAACCTACGTCTGCATTCAGTTTATTCATGTCCAGCTTATCTACTCCCCGGCCTACTTCTTCATCTGGAGTAAATAGGATACGAATATCTCCGTGTTTGATATTGGAACTTTGGATAAGTTCCTCGGCAAGCTGCATAATAATAGCCACTCCGGCCTTGTCATCTGCACCTAGTAAGGTAGTGCCACTTGCGGTGATAATGTCATCACCTACTCGCTCAGCTAGGTACTTATGCTGTTTGGTGGTAATCACTTGTGTGGTATCATCAGGAAGTACGATATCCTCTCCCTGATAGTTACGATGTAAGATAGGTTTCACATCTGTACCGCTACAGTCAGGAGCAGTATCTAAGTGGGAGCAAAAACAGATAGTTTCTACATCCTTATCGGTATTACTAGGCACCGTGCCAAACACATATCCCCATTCGTCCATGTACGCATCTGCTATACCAATAGCTAAGAGTTCGGCTACGACTATTCTGCCTAAGTTTTTTTGTTTCCCCGTGCTAGGAAAGGAATCGCTATATGGGTCGCTCTGCGTATCTACCTGCACATATCGCATAAGCCTATTGGCAACGTTTTGAGCTGTTTCAGTCATTATTATCATAATAAGGCAAAGTAAATTAATAATACATTAAGAGCAATATAGTCTCTCAATACTGGACAAATTGGTAATAAAGTTATTAAATCAACATAAGGTGTTATTCTTTAACACATAATCAGCCAAATACGCACAAACTAGTTTGTAATAAACTATTGATAATTTATTAAACTAAAACAATCTAAATTTAATATGAAATAGATTGGTACAACACCCTAAAAAACATTCACAATTAATATGCACAAATATCCCAATGGTTAAACTTATCTATAAAAGCAATTGGGCAAAACATTAATCAGTAAAAAAAAGGTTGCAAAAATTTAAGACCTAATTAATCTAGTAAAAACTAGAGTAACTAAAAATACACACAAGACTTTAAAACAAGATCTAACAACCTATCTTGAAACTAAATAGGTTTCCTTTGATAAAAACCAGTCAAGATTCACCTCCGAGCTTTCCCATTTGCAATGGCATACAGGCATCATCCGATAAAAAACTATCCATAAAAAAAGCCTCTCCGAG
>Ga0209653_1000916_pt1 | contig 24928 bp, 19 predicted proteins | sample SaaInl6LU_22_DNA_FD_184644 | JGI IMG/M metagenome (GOLD analysis project Ga0209653, IMG submission 184644) | Marine microbial communities from expanding oxygen minimum zones in the Saanich Inlet - ESP_116LU_22_DNA (SPAdes) (version 2) | ecosystem: Environmental > Aquatic > Marine > Intertidal...
GTGATCGCGAAAGGATTCGAACCTTTGACCGTCTGCTTAGAAGGCAGATGCTCTATCCAGCTGAGCTACGCGACCATTTCCCGAAGGAAAAAGTTTTAGAGATTTTGGGAATATCTCTGTTTATTAATGTCGGGGTGGCAGGATTCGAACCTGCGACCTCCGCGTCCCAAACGCGGCGCGATAACCGGGCTACGCTACACCCCGAGACCTTGTAATAAGGTATCTATTTTTCAATAAAGAGCGGAGAGACAGGGATTCGAACCCTGGCGACAGTTACCCGTCGACAGATTAGCAATCTGCTCCATTACCACTCTGGCACCTCTCCTAACACAAAAAGTGTTTCACGCCTTAAAAACGCGGTTGCAAATGTACTTTTTAGAATATAATATCACAACATTTTTAAAGCTTTTTTTAGCTTTATTTTTCATTGATCCTGAATTATTCTGGATACGTAACCCTAAGGTGGTAGATATTAGTTAGTTTGCCTTTTAAGACCTTCTTAATTAATTCAATGTCTTTAAAGGTAATATTGGCATTTACGTACTGATTGGCCTGCATTTGGCCTGTAATAATCTTTTCTACAAAAGCATCTATCTCTAAATAAGTAGGGTTTTTAAGACTTTTTGAGGCAGCTTCTACAGCGTCTGCCATCATGAGAATAGCGGTTTCCTTTGAAAAAGGAAGGGGTCCTGGATAAGTAAATAAAGAAATATCTATGTTAGGGTCGGTCTCTTGGGCTTTTTTATAGAAATAATACACTTGAGTGGTTCCGTGGTGCACCCTTATAAAATCTATCAATCTGTCCGGTAAATTGTATTTTTTAGCTATTTCAATTCCATCTGTCACATGGTCTAGAATAATCTTAGCACTGTCTGAAGGATCTAATTCGTGGTGTGGGTTCACAGAAGTGATCTGATTTTCAGAAAAATAAGTAGGGTGGTTCATTTTTCCAATATCGTGGTATAGCGCCCCTACCCTTACAAGCATGGCATTAGCCCCAATTTCGTTGGCAGCGGCCTCTGCAAGATTAGCTACCTGTAGGGAGTGATGAAAAGTTCCTGGTGCCTTATTAGAGAGCTCTTTTAAGAGCTTTGAATTGGTATCTGAAAGTTCTAATAGAGACACCTCAGAGACCAAACCAAAGAGTTTCTCGTAAATGTAGATGAGGGGTTGGGCAAAGAGTGTTATCATGCCGTTTAAGGCAAAAAGGCCAAAAACCAGCCACTGTAAATTGTTTATAGCACCTTCTTGAATGATGTGAAAGGAAAAATAACCCAACATATACACTATGGTGATTTGACCCACTGAAATAAATAAGTTGGCCCTTTTATACAACTCTGTAACTGATAAAATGGTTACAATACCGGCAATGATTTGTAAAAAAATAAACTCAAAACTATTGGGTACTACGAACCCTAAAATAAGTACCGTGAGCACATGAACAAAGAGCCCCAAACGAGCGTCAAAAAACGTTTTAAGGATGAGGGGTAAAATACACAGCGGCACTACGTATACATAAGTTTCGTTGTATTGCACCACAAGTGTGGTGAGTAGGACCATGAGCACCACATTGGCCAATATAAAAGTGAGTTGGGTATTGTCCCTATATATGTGCGGTCTGTATTTGGCTAAAAACAAGAACAACATGACCATCACTAATGCCACCAAAAGGGTATAACCAAATAGGATAATATAGTAATTGGCGTCTGACCATAAAACAGATTCATACTCTGATTTTAGGGAAAGTAGTACCTTGAAATTTTCTTTTTCTACTACGGCTCCTTTGGCAATAATAAGTTTACCCTTATCTACAAAACCCCTTGTTAACGAGAGACTATTTATGGCTTCCGAAAGCGATTTTTCTGTAAAGTCTTTGTTATAAACCACATTGGGAACTACCACGTCTAACAACAACTCTTCTGCAAAAGGCGCTTGACGCTTAAAAATTGGGGATTGGATTTGGGCTTGAATTAAAGGAAGTAATTCAGGAATGCTTATAAAAGAGCTTACAAGCCTTAAACTGGCAGTATTCCCTTGTAATAAATACAAATTATTGCCTAAGTTTTCTGTGGCATTTCTAGCCAGTAAACCTCGGGAATATATGCTGTCTAATACATTGAATAAGACCCTTTTAATTTGGGCGGTATCTTTTAGTGTTGGTTGGCTTATTTTTAAATCTGCCAATGCTAGAGACAAGTCTTCTTTTGATTGTAATAGCAGGGAGTCGCTCAAGGAAAAATAAGGAATGTGCTCGCGCCGAATAGTTGCTGTCTCTTCTGACAATTCCTCTGAGGTCTTTTTAACGCTAAAATCAAATGGAGCATACAATGTCTCATGTTGCCATGGCTTTCCCTTTTGAAATTCGTATTTAAACTTCCCTCCTTTTGGAAAAAAATAAACCACCAAACCCACCGCCAATATATAGAGCAGGTATTTATACAGTAGGGATTGGTTTTTATAGAGGGTATCTAGACCTTTAGCCATGAAATAAGTTTAATCCAAAAATAGAAAAATAAACCCATACCGGCGTTATTTTAGTTTTTCTGCAGGCGGCTTTGCCACTAATTTTAGTATTTTTGAAGCAATACATTTTAAGATCATTCTATGAAAGAAGTTGTCATTGTTTCTGCAGTAAGAACACCCATTGGACGTTTTATGGGCGCTTTATCACAAATTGCAGCGCCAGAACTGGGTGCCATTGCAATAAAAGGTGCTTTGGAACGTATTAATTTAGACCCATCCCAGGTAGGAGAAGTCATTATGGGCCATGTGTTGCAAGCCGGAACAGGACAAGCACCTGCAAGACAAGCAGCCATAAAAGCGGGAATTCCAAATACCGTTCCCTGTACTACGGTAAACAAGGTATGTGCCTCTGGAATGAAAACCATTATGCAAGCTGCGCAATCTATTGCGCTTGGAGACCAAGAGGTCGTTATAGCCGGTGGTATGGAAAATATGAGCATGGCGCCCCATTTGCTGTCTATGCGAAATGGGCAAAAATTTGGCCCTTCTGCCTTGGAAGACAGTATGCAAAAAGACGGCTTAGTAGACGTGTACAAGCAAACCGCTATGGGTGTTTTTGCAGACCAATGTGCCCTAACTTACGAATGCTCAAGAGAAGAGCAAGACCAGTTCGCCATTCAGTCCTACCAGCGTGCTAAAGCCGCATGGGACGCCGGAAAATTTTCTGATGAAATTGTTCCTGTGACTATACCGCAGCGCAAAGGAGATCCTATTATTTTTAATACAGATGAGGAATACAGCAATGTATTTATAGATAAAATACCAGCCTTAAGACCGGCTTTTACTAAAGACGGTACTGTAACGGCTGCAAATGCTTCTACAATTAACGATGGGGCAGCAGCATTGGTCCTAATGAGCGCAGAAAAAGCAAAGTCCCTAGGTCTTAGGCCTCTGGCTACCATTAAAGGATATGCAGACGCTGCTTTGGAGCCAGAATGGTTTACCGTCGCACCTGCTAAAGCGCTTCCCAAAGCCCTTTCAAAAGCTGGAATACAACAATCTGAGATAGATTTCTTTGAATTTAATGAAGCCTTTTCAGTAGTTGGATTGGCCAATATGAAATTACTCAATATTCCAGACAGCAAAGTGAATATTCACGGAGGCGCCGTTTCTCTTGGCCACCCTTTAGGATGTTCAGGAGCCCGAATTGTGGTAACACTACTCCATGTGCTCGCCCAAGAGAAAGCGCGCTATGGCGCAGCAGCCATTTGCAATGGCGGCGGCGGCGCCTCTGCCCTGGTAATTGAAAACAACCTAGAAGCCTAAATCATGCGTTTTGGAATAGCAAAACTTTCTAATATAGCCTTAAGGAGCGCTCCAGATATGGATAGTGCGATTGTTACCATGGCCCATTACGGAGAAGGTTTTAAAATACTAGACCACAGAAAATGGTGGTTTAAGGTCAGAATGGCCTACGACCAAACAGAAGGTTGGGTAGAAAATTTACAAGTATTGGAAATTTCAGAGGACCAATACCAAAGCCTAGAGGCGCAAACCCCTCACTATTGCCAAGAACTCACTGGTTTTATTCAAGAAAAAAACGGTGGCCTTATGCCTGTTTTATTGGGCGCTAACACCAGTCAATCCAATTTAATGTCCCATACATTTGAAGGAAACACAAAGGCTAAGGGGACTAAAAATGGGATAGTAAATACCGCTTTAATGTATTTAAACGCACCCCATCTTAAAGGAGGCACGCTCCCGTTTGGCATAGACGCCTCGGGATTGAGCCAGATGGCATATAAACTCAATGGATACACATTGGCTAGGACGGCTGAATTACAATCCAAACAAGGAGAACCACTGAGTTTTATTGAAGAGTCTGAAGCAGGAGATTTGGCATTCTTTGACAATGCAGAAGGGGTCATAGATCACGTAGGCATTATACTTCCGGACCACCATATCATTCACTGCCACGGAAAGGTTCGCATAGACCGAATAGACCACACAGGAATATTCAACAACGACACCAATCAGTACTCCCATTCCCTAAGGGTGATTAAAAAAATCATATCATAAAATGATCTAAAAAATAAGATCATAAAAAAAGCCCTCCGTTGGAGGGCTTTTTTTATACTAGAAATTGCTTAGTAATTACTCTTCTAATAATTTCTTAATTCTCATGAAGTTTTCATTGTCACCTAAAGCACCATAGATATTTTTCAATTGAGATAACAAATCTGCATTGTTTGCATTTGCGGCTAATCCTGCTTCTAGTGCCTCTGCAGCTTTTTTGAAAAATGCCTGCTTCTCCGCTTTGAGTTCGTCGTAACGGGCAATATCCTTTCTGGAACTTCCCAATTTATTCATCTCATCAATCAATGCGTTTCCTTCGTTCACAAAAGAAGTAGACAAGTTTAAATAGGCGTTAATATAGTCTGGTGACAAATCAATGGCTTTCTGATAGGCTGTTCTAGCTTCAGCAGGATTTCCCTGCTCCATATTAATCACCCCAATATTGTAAAATAAGTCAGGATTTGTAGGATCTACTTCAGTAGCCTCATTCATAAGGCTCTTGAATTTCTCTTTTTCTCCTTGCTTAAAGTACAAATTGGCTTGGTTTAAAATAAGCCCAACATCATTAGGGTTTATTTCTCTAGCTTCAATATAAGCAGCCATGGCTTTGTCATCTTCGCCCAATTGGGTATAGATTAAAGCGATGTTCTTTATAATTTCATTGTACCTAGAAGGCGTACGTTCATCTTTAGCCTCGTCATAAGCACCAGATTTAACCATTAAATCTCTTTGAGATTTTGGCATTTCCTCACGCTCTCCTGTTTCAATGTTTCTGGCAGAGAATTTCTCCTCACTACCATCGTAGTTAATGTCTTTAAGCATATTGTAATACTTTAAAGACAAGTCATATTCATTTCCATTCACCGCACTACTCGCTGCATAGTACAAATAAATGGTATCCTGAGGACTTAATGAATAACTTAAAAACAACTTTTCAGCAGCATCCTTAAATTTCTCTTCGTTGTTGTCAGATACAGCCGCATTGACAATTTCAGAGGTCATGGCAGCAAACTTTTGCTTAATATCTGCTGTGTACTTGGTTTTTCCAGAAGCCGATTCACTTTCCATAGCTTTGGTGTAAGCGGCTACCGCTTTATCATAAGCAGAAAAATCTCCAGCCTTAGCTTGAATGGCATAAGCTTCTCCTTGTAAAAAGTAAAACTGGTTAACATATTTAGCCTCAGCATTGTCAATAGTGCTTGCAGCACCATCTAAAGCAGAAAGTACCGCTGCTGCATCTCCAGATTTAAGCGCCTTATTGGCTGCTTTAATTTCATCTTTCTGAGCAAAACCAGCAGTAGACATTCCAATAGCTGCTAATAATAATATTGTTTTTTTCATTGTTAATGTTTTATAATAATTTTATGAGCGGGTAAAAATAATCAAATTTAAGATTCAGACCCTGTTTCTTCACTATTTTCTTGAGTGGCTTCTGGTGTGTCTGAAGGAGCATGAGTGCTTGCGCCAGAATCCTGTAATTCCTCAGAAAGAATGTCTTCTTCTTCTTTCATCACTTTAGCTACTGCAGCTATAGAATCGTTTTCTCTAATATTAATTAATTTAACACCTTGGGTAGCTCTACCCATGACACGCAAGTCTTCTACACCCAATCTAATGGCAATACCAGATTTATTTATAATCATGAGGTCATCTGAATCTGTTACATTTTTAATCGCAACAAGCCCACCTGTTTTCTCGGTAATAGAAATGGTTTTAACTCCTTTTCCGCCACGGTTAGTGACACGGTAGTCTTCCATAGAAGAACGTTTCCCATAACCTTTTTCAGAAACCACTAAAATATTGTCATCTTCATTGTGGACTGTTATCATTCCAATTACCTCATCTTGGTCATCTGCTAAACTCACCCCTCTTACTCCAGAAGCTCCCCTACCCATTGGTCGGGTTTTGCTCTCTTCAAAGCGAATGGCTTTACCAGATTTAAGGCCTAGGAATACTTGGCTAGTTCCAGTCGTTAATTTAGCCTCTAAAAGCTCATCTCCCTCTCTAACACCAATGGCATTAATACCATTCGTTCTAGGTCTTGAATACTGCTCTAAGGATGTTTTCTTAACAATTCCCTTTTTAGTGGCCATGATCACGTAATGACTGTTCACATACTCTTCATCCTTAAGATCTTGGGTGCAAATAAAGGCTTTCACCTTGTCTTCTTGGGTAATATTGATCAGGTTTTGAATGGCCCTACCCTTAGAGGTCCTAGAGCCTTCTGGGATTTCGTATACACGCATCCAGAAACACTTCCCACTTTGGGTAAAGAACAACATATATTGGTGGTTGGTTCCCACAAATAAGTGCTCCAAGAAATCTTCATTTCTTGTCGCCGATGCCTTTTGTCCTACACCCCCTCTGTTCTGAGTCTTGTACTCAGAAAGTGGCGTTCTCTTAATATAACCTGCATGAGAAATGGTAATCACCACCTGCTCATCTGGAATCATGTCTTCTATACTCAGGCTTCCTCCTGCGTAGTTTATCTCAGAACGACGCTCGTCTCCGTACTTGGCTTTCACCTCCTGGAGTTCCTCTTTAATAATGGTCATTCTGCGCTCCTTATCTGCTAAAATATCTTTAAGATCTGCAATGGTCGCAATAATATCGTTGTACTCGTTTCTTAACTTATCTTGTTCAAGACCGGTCAATTGACGCAGGCGCATTTCTACAATGGCCTTGGCTTGAATCTCAGACAATTTAAAACGCTCCATTAAAGATTCTCTAGCCTCATCTGGACTTGAAGAAGCTCTTATGAGCTTAATCACCTCATCTATATTGTCTGAAGCTATGATTAGACCTTCTAAGATGTGGGCCCTATCTTCTGCTTTCTTTAATTCAAATTGGGTTCTTCTCACTACAACTTCATGCCTGTGCTCCACAAAATAGTGGATCATTTCCTTGACATTTAATTGCTGAGGCCTTCCATTGACAAGTGCAATATTATTGACACTAAAAGAAGATTGGAGCGAAGTGTATTTATACAGGGTATTTAATACAATGTTTGGAATTGCATCTCTTTTTAAGATGTACACAATACGCATTCCATTTCTATCGGATTCATCTCTAATAGTGGCAATACCCTCAATTTTCTTTTCATTGACCAAGTCTGCTGTTTTCTTGATCATGTCTGCCTTATTCACTTGATAAGGAATCTCCGTCACAATAATACACTCCCTACCTTGTACCTCTTCTATGATAGCCTTTGCACGAACAACGACCCTACCCCTTCCAGTATGAAAAGCTTCTTTCACCCCTTCATATCCAAAGATCACCCCTCCCGTAGGAAAGTCTGGCGCCTTAATATGGGTGATGAGTTCATCTATTTCAATATTAGGGTTTTCTATATAGGCTATAGTTCCGTCTACTACCTCAGAGAGGTTGTGTGGCGGCATATTGGTTGCCATACCTACTGCAATTCCAGAAGCACCATTGACCAATAGGTTGGGAATTCTTGTAGGCAGTACTTTGGGCTCTTCTAGAGTGTCGTCAAAGTTCAACTGGTGGTCTACTGTATCCTTGTCAATATCGATAAGCATGTCGTCTGCAATCTTACGCATACGGGCTTCCGTATAACGCATGGCTGCTGGACTATCTCCGTCAATGGAACCAAAGTTACCCTGGCCGTCTACGAGCATATAACGCAAACTCCATTCTTGAGCCATACGCACCATGGTGTCGTATACTGAAGTATCTCCGTGTGGGTGATACTTACCCAAAACTTCTCCAACAATTCTCGCAGATTTTTTATGGGCGCTTGTTGCTCTAACACCCAACTCATGCATACCAAACAACACCCTTCGGTGTACAGGTTTTAAACCATCTCTTACATCTGGTAAGGCACGTGATACAATCACCGACATAGAATAATCTATGTAGGCAGACTTCATTTCATCGTCTATGTTAATAGGAATTAATTTTTCTCCTTCTGCCATATTAAAAAGCTATTCATTATTCATTAAAAAATCAAGCCAATATACATAATTTGGATGCTTTAGGGGAAGTTAAAAAGGACTTTATTAAATAATTTATCAACATATATAATAGGACAAATAGTTCATAAAATAACGCTCACTTGTTTGGACAAGCGAATGATTTTTTGTCAATTGTGTCATATATTACAAAAAGGAATAGTATTTGTAAATAAGTGCTAAAAAGATTTAGTATTTTTGAGTATAAACAACAGGTTTATGGATGATAATTTTTCACCTAGAGTAAAAGACGTAATTGCCTACAGTAAAGAAGAAGCCCTTAGATTGGGGCATGACTTTATTGGAACGGAGCACCTAATGTTGGGTTTATTAAGAGATGGTGGCGGAAAAGCCATTAGCATCTTAGACGCCTTATCAGTAGACTTAGAACACCTGAGAAGAAAGGTAGAAATCCTTAGTCCGGCAAATCCAAACCCTAGTTTGGTGCATCAGGACAAAAAGAACCTCCACCTCACCAGACAAGCAGAAAGGGCCTTAAAAACCACTTTCCTAGAAGCCAAACTCTTTCAGAGTACAGCTATTAATACGGCGCATTTGTTGTTGTGTATTCTCAGAAACGAGAATGACCCTACCACCAAATTGTTGCAAAAAATGATGGTAGACTACGACGGTGTTAAAGAGCAGTTTAAATCTATGATCACTTCAGACGACGATTATACCAGCGGACCAACCGAGGCTTCTTTCTCAAGTGAGTCTGACTCAGAAGAAGCTGCTGGAGAATCTTTTGGAGGTGGCACAACTGCCAACAAGTCAGGTAAAAAATCAAAAACTCCTGTTCTTGACAACTTTGGTAGAGACCTCACCCAGATGGCAGAAGAAAACCGCTTAGATCCTGTGGTAGGAAGACAAAAAGAAATAGAGCGTGTGTCTCAAATTTTAAGCCGCAGAAAGAAAAACAACCCCCTATTAATCGGTGAACCCGGAGTGGGTAAAAGTGCCATTGCAGAAGGTTTGGCGCTTAGAATCATACAAAAAAAGGTCTCAAGGGTACTGTTCAACAAAAGGGTGGTTACTTTAGATCTGGCCTCCTTAGTAGCGGGCACAAAATACCGTGGTCAATTCGAAGAGCGTATGAAAGCGGTCATGAATGAATTGGAAAAAAACGACGACATTATCTTATTTATAGATGAAATTCACACTATTGTAGGTGCAGGTGGTGCTACAGGAAGTTTAGACGCTTCTAATATGTTTAAACCAGCCTTGGCTAGAGGAGAGATACAATGTATTGGTGCTACTACTTTAGATGAGTTCAGACAACACATAGAAAAAGACGGTGCCTTGGAAAGAAGGTTTCAAAAAGTCATTGTGGAACCCACCTCAGTAGAAGAGACCATAGAGATTTTAAAAAATATTAAACCCAAATACGAAGACCACCACAATGTGAGCTATACCGAGGAGGCATTAGAAGCATGTGTGACGCTAACGGACCGCTATATTACAGACAGATTCTTACCAGACAAGGCTATTGACGCGCTAGATGAAGTGGGCTCTAGAGTTCATATTACCAATATGAATGTACCCAAGCAGATTGTCAGTTTAGAAAACCAGCTAGAAACTGTTCGGGAAGAAAAGAACACTGTAGTGAAAAAGCAGCGTTATGAAGAGGCAGCCAAACTGAGAGACGACGAGAAAAAACTGGAAAAAGCCCTTCAAGACGCCCAAGACCAGTGGGAAGAGGAGAGTAAATTACATAAAGAGGTTGTTACAGATAACCATGTGGCAGATGTAGTATCTATGATGAGTGGTATTCCTGTGACTAGAATTGCACAGGCAGAGAGCACAAAATTGGCCAAATTACCAGAGATTATTCAAGAAGCGGTTATTGGTCAGAGCGAAGCAGTTGCAAAAGTAGCCAAGGCCATTCAAAGAAATAGGGCTGGATTAAAAGACCCTAACAAACCCATTGGTTCTTTTATATTTTTAGGCCAAACAGGGGTAGGAAAAACTCAGTTGGCTAAAGTATTGGCTAAGGAATTGTTTGACTCTGAAGAATCGCTCATTCGTATAGACATGAGTGAATATATGGAGAAATTTGCCATTTCTAGATTAATAGGTTCCCCTCCCGGCTATGTGGGTTATGAAGAAGGGGGGCAGTTAACAGAAAAAGTAAGGCGTAAACCTTATGCTGTAATTCTTTTGGACGAGGTAGAAAAAGCGCATCCAGATGTGTTTAACACCATGCTACAAGTCTTAGACGACGGTTATTTAACAGATAGTTTAGGTCGTAAGATTGATTTTAGAAACACCATTATTATTATGACCTCCAATATTGGGTCTAGACAACTCAAAGACTTTGGTCAAGGGGTTGGTTTTGGAACTGCTTCTATGAAAGCACAGTCAGACAAGCATAATAAAGGCGTCATAGAAAATGCCCTCAAAAAGGCATTTGCCCCTGAATTTCTCAACAGAATAGACGACATTGTTATCTTTAACGCCCTTGAGCAAGAAGACATTCACTTGATCATTGATATTGAGTTAAAGAAGTTATTCAAGAGAATTGAAGGTCTGGGCTACCAATTGAAACTGTCCAAAAAGGCAAAAGATTTTATTGCTGAAAAAGGATTTGACAAACAGTTTGGCGCAAGACCACTAAAAAGAGCCATACAAAAGTATATTGAAGACAGTTTGGCGGAGCAGATAGTCAATGCTAATTTGGTCTCAGGAGACACCATTTCATTGGACAGAGATGCCAGTGATGATGAAAAACTAAAGGTTACCATTAAAAAAGCAGAGGAGTCATCTGAAGCCTCTTAATGGAAAAATATACAGCCTGTCAAAAAAGCCGCTCCGTTGGAGCGGCTTTTTTGATATACCTCCATTTTAGCGTATATATCTATAAATTCTCATCAAAAAGTATCTAAAATTACACATCTACTAAAAATAAGTGTTTTACAATGCTCAGGTGGTGCATTTGTTTATATTTGATTTATAAATCATCAAAGCATGCCATTTTCACTTCGTATTGAAACTACAGGCACTCGTAATCTAACGAGCACATTTGCTATGACTACTACTACAGGAACCCCTTTGGGGTACTAGATGATTACTTCCGCAACCTATTTATTTATTTTTTTTATTTTTAAAAACTAACCCATGAATGTTTTAAAATTCGGTGGTACCTCAGTAGCCAACGCACAAAATATCAGTCTTGTAAAAAATATCGTTCAACAGAACACCTATAAAAAACAATATGTTATTGTTTCTGCACTTGGTGGCGTAACGGATTTATTACTTGAAACCGCCGCTTCAGCAGCCCATCAAGATCCCCAATACAAAATACCCTTAAACGAGATTGAAAAAAGACACTTAGACACGGTAAAATCTCTGATTCCAACCAATGATCAGGCTGGAATCTTAAGCCAGATTAAAGCGGCATTAAACACCTTAGAAACCCTTTTAGAAGGAGCTTTCCTCATCGGAGAAATAACACCAAAACTCTCAGACAAAATAGTGAGCTTTGGAGAACTATTGTCCTCTTATATTATCAGTGCTTACTTTAAGTCTCAAGGCTTAGACGCCCTTCATGCAGACGCGAGAACACTCATCACCACAGACCAATTGCACGGTAAAGCAACTGTTAACTACCCGCTCACCAATCAAAAATTGAAAGCATTCAATGGGGACAATAAAAACGCTATTGTAGTGATGGGTGGCTTTATTGCTTCTAGCACAGATGGTGTTGCAACTACACTAGGAAGGGGTGGTTCAGATTTTACTGCAGCCATAGTGGCAGCTGCTCTAGACGCAGTATTGCTTGAAATATACACCGACGTAAGTGGGATGTTTACCGCCAATCCAAAATTGGTAAAGCAAGCCAGACCCATCATTAGCATTTCATATGAAGAGGCCATGGAGTTGTCTCATTTTGGCGCTAAAGTGCTCTACCCCCCTACCATTCAACCGGTATTACAAAAGCAAATTCCTATTGCCATTAAAAACACTTTTGACCCTCAGGCGGTAGGTACACTAATACAAAAACAAACTTCAGAAGGAAACAAAACAGTACAAGGCATTAGCCATGTAGAAAATATAGCCTTAATTTCATTAGAAGGACCAGGCATGGTTGGTATTCCAGGAATATCTAAAAGATTTTTCGAAGTGCTCTCCAATGCAAAAATAAGTGTGGTATTAATTACACAAGCTTCTTCAGAACATTCTATCTGTGTAGGTATTGCTGCAGAAGACACTTCAGCCGCAGTGGCACTCGTAAATGAAGCCTTCGAATTTGAAATGTCACAGGGTAAAATTAAAGCGGTCATTGCAGAAAATGATTTGGCCATTATTGCGTTGGTAGGTGATCAGATGAAAAAGCACCAAGGTCTAAGTGGTAAAATGTTTGCCACCCTAGGTAAAAACAATGTCAATATCAGGGCTATAGCTCAAGGGGCTTCTGAACGAAACATCTCCGCGGTAATAGAAAAAACAGACGTTAAAAAAGCCTTGAATGCACTACATGAAGTATTCTTCGAAGAAAATATTAAACAGTTAAACCTCTTTGTTATGGGGGTAGGAAATGTAGGGGCTAAATTATTGGCGCAATTGGCCCAACAAAAAGACTACCTTAAAAAGCAGTTAAAACTCTCTGTAAGGGTTATTGGCATGAGTAATTCTAGGACCATGTGTTTTGCCTCAGACGGAATAGATCTCAACAATTGGCAAAATTTACTTTCCAATGGAGAAAAAGCAGACCAAGCCTTATTCTTACAAAAAATAACAGATCTAAACCTCAGAAATGCCATTTTTGTAGACAATACCGCGAGTGATGTGGTGGCAAACACTTACGCAGATTATCTTTCCAAGAGTATTTCTGTAGTTACTTGTAACAAAATTGCCTGTGCCTCTGCCTATCCAAATTATAGAAAACTCAAAGATTTGGCCAGAACTTATAATGCTTCTTTCTTATTTGAAACGAATGTAGGAGCTGGATTACCCATTATAGACACGCTTAAAAACCTCGTAGCCTCTGGAGATGAGATCAAAGAAATTCAAGCCGTACTTTCTGGCAGTTTAAATTTTGTGTTTAATCATTTTAATGATCAAACCACTTTCCACGATGTGGTGAAGCAAGCTCAGGAAGAGGGCTATACTGAGCCAGACCCAACTATAGATCTAAGCGGAATAGACGTTATGCGTAAAATACTAATCCTAGCGAGAGAGAGTGGTCATGTCATGGAAATATCAGATATTGAGAACAACGCATTCTTACCGGCAGAAAGTCTAGAAACGAAATCTAATGAAGCCTTCTTTGACAGTTTAATCAAATATGAAGGAGATTTCCAAGCTATGTACCAAAAGGCATCGGCCAAAGGCGCAAAACTAAAATACGTGGCTAGCTTTAAAGATGGAAAAGCTTCCGTGGGGCTTCAAGAAATACCCCAGGGTCACGATTTTTATGCTTTAGAAGGAAGTGATAATATTGTCTTGTTTTATACAGAACGCTATCCGAACCAGCCTATGATTATTAAAGGCGCGGGTGCGGGTGCCGCCGTTACAGCCTCTGGTATTTTTGCAGACATTATCCGAGTGGGAAACTTTTAACAATTACCTTTAAGATCATAAAGCCTTATCTCATGAAGTCTATACGTGTATTTTGTCCTGGAACTATTGCCAATGTATCTTGCGGCTTTGACGTCCTTGGTCTTTCTCTTGCAGGAGTGGGAGACTATATGACCGTGACACAAACTGCTATAAAAGGCATTACTATTAGCGAAATTTTAGGGCAAGACCTTCCGATGGAGACTACCCAAAATGTAGCAGGTGTAGCGGGTTTGGCGCTTCTCGAAGCCTTGGGAAGTGACGCTGGTTTTGACATTAAAATAGACAAACGTATAAAAGCAGGTAGTGGTATAGGCAGCAGTGCTGCAAGCAGTGCTGGTGCGGTTTGGGCCATAAACCATCTATTGGGGGATCCTTTTACAACAAAAGAACTCATTCCATTTGCTATGGAGGGAGAACGTCTGGCATCAGGAGTGGCTCATGCAGATAATGTGGCTCCAGCCCTCTTAGGCGGCTTTACTCTGGTGAGAAGTACAGATCCCTTAGATGTTATTTCACTCCCAAGCCCCAGTGCATTATACGCCACTGTCATACACCCTCAAATAGAAATTAAAACAGCAGATTCTAGAAGGATATTAAAATCTAACCTCTCACTTAAAGACGCTATTACCCAATGGGGTAATGTTGGTGGATTGGTCGCTGGATTATACCGAGAAGATTACGAATTAATTGGTCGTTCGCTTCAAGATGTAGTTATTGAACCAGTAAGGAGCATACTCATCCCTGGATTTAACGAAATAAAAGAAGCAGCACTGAATGCCGGTGCATTGGGAGGTGGTATATCTGGCTCCGGACCTTCTGTATTTGCCCTGTCAAAAGGGAAAGATAAAGCCTTAAAAGTTGCAGACGCTATGAGGCACGCCTATGAATCCTTTGGGATTTCATTTGACATACACATTTCTAACATCAATGAAAAAGGGGTGTACCCCGCTTAATATAAAATGGAATATTTTTCAATAGACACCCCCAGTTTAAAAGCAAGCTTTAAAGAAGCAGTCATTAAAGGGATTGCACCAGACAAAGGTTTGTATTATCCAGACCACATTCCCAGTCTAGACCCCAGTTTTTTTAATCAGATAGAAAGTCTTAGTCCGGTAGAAATTGGCCTTGAAGTCATGCGGCCTTTTACTCAAGATATTTTGAGTAAAAGCGACTTAAAAAAGGTCTTAGAAACGGTCTTAGATTTTGATTTCCCTGTGGTACCCCTTTCGGATAGTATAGGGTCTCTTGAATTATTTCATGGCCCTACCCTAGCCTTTAAAGATGTAGGAGCACGATTTATGGCGCAATGCCTCGGTTTGTTTTCTGAAAAAAATCAAGCCCCTGTGACGGTATTGGTAGCCACATCTGGAGATACTGGAGGTGCCGTAGCCAATGGATTTCTAGGCGTAGAAGGAGTAGAAGTAGTAATCTTATATCCCAGCGGAAAAGTGAGCCCTATACAGGAAAAACAACTCACTACTTTGGGGCAAAATATTAAAGCATTAGAGGTAGATGGTAGCTTTGACGATTGTCAAAAAATGGTTAAAACAGCTTTTTTAGATACTGAGATCACCGACTACAAACAACTCACCTCTGCCAATTCTATAAACGTAGCGAGATGGTTGCCACAAATGCTGTACTACTTCTTAGCCTATAAAACCCTTAAACCGTCTCTAGATAAAAACGGAAAGGAACTTGTTTTCTCCGTACCTTCTGGTAATTTCGGAAACATCTGTGCCGGTATGGTCGCCAGAGAAATGGGACTTCCCGTATCTCATTTTATAGCAGCCACCAATGCCAATAAAGTGGTGCCCAATTTCATGAAAAATGGAACATACAAAGCAGAAAAATCGGTGGCCACTATATCAAACGCTATGGATGTGGGAGATCCTAGCAACTTTGTCAGAATCTTACAGATGCATGAAAATGAACACGGAATTCTTGAAAAAGGGTTCAGTGCCTATAGTTTTACAGACCCACAAACAAAGGAGGCCATGCGTGCTATTGAAAAAGAACACCATTACACTGCAGACCCACACGGAGCGGTGGGGTATTTAGGACTTTTAGAATATCAGAAAAACCATCCCAATACCTATGGCGTATTTTTAGAAACTGCCCATCCTGTGAAGTTTTTAGAAGTGGTAGAAGAAACCCTCGGTAAGACACTGACCATTCCAAAGAAGATTGTAGAGGTATTGTCCAAACAAAAACAAGCCACCAAAATTTCTGATTACCAGGGACTCAAGCGCTTCCTAATGCAAGAATAGTTTTTCTACAAATCAAAAGATAGTCCAAATTCAGCAAAATGAAATCCTTGCTTTTCTAGAGCTACACGGCCTTGAAATTCAGCCTTTCGAGCAGGATTACTATGATTTAAATGAATAAAATATACTTTTTTACGCTCTTTTAAAGGCAGTGAACTCAAAAGTGTAGCCGTTTCAGAAACAAAGGGATGTGGCACTTCTGCCATGGGCCTGGGCACTTCTCCATCTAAAAAAAATGTCCCATCTAAAAAGGCGTAATCTACTTGCTCAATAAGTTGTTCAATGGCCACAGTCCATTTAGACCATTTGTCAATATCTGGAATATACAAAGCCGTCTTGTTTTTTCCTTTAATCAAATAACCCACTGTTTCTGAATATTCGTCTCTGTGAGGCACTTTTAAAGGAGTGACTGATAAACTTTGATCTAAAAAAACTACTTGATTTTCTTGTAAAGGCTTTAGCGTAATATTTTTCAAAGACACCAATTGACTCCAAGGACCGTTTTGACTTAAAAAAGAAGTCATTTTAGGCATGGCATAAACCAATGTTTCAGAAGCGTTATAAGCCTCTCTTCCAAAATGCATGAGCCCTGTATAATGTCCCATATGTGCATGGGTAAGAAAAACAGCCAATTCATTATGGCCGGAGACCTCTCTCAAATAATTGGTTTGTGACACAACATCTGGTGTAGCGTCAAAAATATAAGATTTATGCGCTCCTGCTACCCCTATACTACTGACATAATCATTTGCATTTTCAACTGCACAGCACAACTTTTCACAACCCATATGTGGGGACCCACCATCTTGAAGCGTTCCCAAAACATACAGTTTCTGAGCGAACATAGACCCCGTAAAAAAGCAAAAACAAATTGCGAGTAGACTCCTAATTTGCATGACTACTCTAGGGTTGGCAAACTAAATGCGTCTAAGGGGCTTGGAAGCTTCATTGCCGCCTCAATAGCCTCCACAGAACGCGGTGCTATATAAGATAGTAAGACAGGTCCTTGGTCTGAAATCAGGATATCGTCTTCTATTCTAACCGCAATACCCCACCACTTTGGATCGCAATCACTACCCTCTGGAATATAAATTCCAGGCTCCACTGTGATGACTGTATTGGCCTTAAAAGGACCGTAAGTACCTTTGTCGTGAACATCTAAACCTAAATAATGCGAGGTGCCATGTGGAAAGTATTTTCTAGCCTCAGAGGTCTCTTTAATAAGTCCTAGAGACATAAGGCCATCTGCCACCACTTTAGAAGCCGCAGCTCCTGGAGCAGAAAATGGCGCACCTACCACACTAGCAGCTATTCCTGCCTCTTGGGCATTGTACACAATCTCATAAATTGCTTTTTGCTCCGGACTAAATACTCCATTGGCTGGAATGGTTCGGGTGACGTCTGCGGTGTATCCGTGGTATTCAGCACCCAAATCCATTAAGACCAATTCTGCCCCCAGCTCAGGCTTATTATTTTCTATATAATGCAAAATACAACCGTTGTTTCCACCGCCCACAATAGACGGATACCCCTCGTATTCTGCCCCGTATTTTTTATACACATATTCATGCACTCCTTGCACCTCTGTCTCAGACATTCCTGGGTGCATGGCTTTCATTACTTCCAATTGGCCTACGGCCGATATCTCAATGGCTTTCCTTAAAAGCGCCATTTCTTCTGGCAATTTGGTTTCTCTTAAACCACTCATAATTTGGCCAAGGCCTTCCAAATCAAAATTATATTGATTTATAGCTAAGTTTACAGCTGTTTTAGCGCGGTCCATAATTTTCTGATCCTTGGGTTGTATGGCAGCATTTAGAAAATCTTTTACTACTGGATCTTCTGCCAAAGAAGCATCTCTACTCATATAGCGTTTTAATTGAGATACCACTTTTTGGGTGTCTTTTTCAGTGGTAGATTGAATGAGGGTGTATACCTGTTGAAGCGACGCATTGTAGTTGGCTGGAAACCCTATTTTGTTTTTAAAAGACTTGACCAGATCAAATAAATCTGCCCCATCTCTGGTGTCTCTGTAATCATTGTTAAAGTTGTAAAACAACACTTTGTCAAACGACTTAAAATCCATATCTAAAGCCGCAAATTCACTGCCATTATATGCAGATTCAAAACCTAAGCTAGCGATGGTTCCCTCTACGCCTAACCTTCTACCATTCCATTGTTCTGCCCTAGCATTGCGCTCTTGCACAAAAATTAACTCCTTGTAAGTGTTCCCGTCTGGAGTTGTTTGTGGCGAGGAGAAAATTAAAAGTACCGCATGGGGTTCGTTATAACCCGTGAGGTAATGAAAATCTGGATCTTGGTGGTAGATATAATCTACATCATTGGCCCTATTTCTCACAGGATTAGAAAATAACACCGCTACTGAATTGGCGGGCATTTCTGCCCTGAAAGCATCTCTGCGGCCTTTGTGAAAGTCAGCCGTTAAATAATCTGTAGGAAGTTGCTGTGCCGCAACAAAAAAAGAAACTAAAGAGGCACAAAGAAGAAAATATACTTTCATAATTAGATTTTGAATAAGTTTAAAAGTACTAAAATATGGTGAACTAAAAAAAGGATATTGTTTACCGAAAGGAGTGGTGTATTCTCCGAGAAATAAATACTTTTACAAAAATTATTTGCATGAAAAATACTGCCCTTACTTCCGTACACGAATCGCTTGGTGCCAAAATGGTTCCTTTTGCTGGTTACAATATGCCTGTCTCTTACGAAGGGATTAACGCAGAACACGAAACCGTGAGAAATGGCGTGGGCGTATTTGACGTATCTCATATGGGAGAATTTTTAGTAGAAGGTCCAACAGCTTTTGATCTACTACAAAAAGTGACCTCTAACGAAGTGGCCAATTTAAAACCAGGAAAAGCACAGTACAGCTGTTTCCCAAATGAAACAGGTGGAATTGTAGACGACCTTATTGTATATATGCTCGCGCCTGAGAAATATTTATTGGTGGTAAACGCTTCAAACATAGACAAGGATTGGGCGCATATTAACACCTACAATGAAACTTACAAAGCGCAGCTCAGGAACCTATCAGACGACTATTCCCTTTTAGCCATACAGGGTCCAAAAGCGGTAGAGGCCATGCAGTCGCTCACGGATATTTCATTGGCAGACATTCCCTTTTATCATTTTGAAGTAGGTCCTTTTGCGGGTATTGAACATGTGATTATCTCTGCGACAGGATATACGGGATCAGGAGGTTTTGAAATTTATTGCAAGAATGAAGAAGCTGCACAGCTTTGGGATAAGGTATTTGAAGCAGGCGCTTCTTATGGCATTAAACCTGTTGGTTTAGCGGCTAGAGACACCTTGAGATTAGAAATGGGTTATTGCTTATACGGAAATGATATTAATGACCAAACCTCTCCGCTAGAAGCTGGATTGGGTTGGATCACTAAATTCTCTAAAGATTTTGTAAACGCATCAGGCTTGGCAGCACAAAAAGAAGCAGGTGTTCAAAGAAAACTGGTAGCTTTTGCGCTAGAAGAAAGAGGTATTCCTAGACATGATTATCCCATTGTAGACGCGAAAGGAAAAGAGATAGGAATCGTGACCTCTGGTACTATGTCTCCCTCTCTTGGAATTGGAATTGGTCTAGGGTATGTGTCTGTAGACTACAGTAAATTAGATAGCGAGATTTTTATTCAAGTTAGAAAAAAATCCCTTAAAGCCTCTGTGGTGAAACTCCCATTCTACAAGGGTTAATACATATAACAAAAGGCTTTTGAAAGCAAAAAAGATTTTTATTTTTGGAGCCAGTGGTTTTATTGGAGGGCTTCTCTTTAAAGAATTCAACAGATTTTACAACACTTTGGGTACCTATTGCACCCAAGAAAATGCCTATGGGAAAAATCAGAAATTCACTTCCTTTAATGTAACAGAGGACTCTGCCTATGAGCTGTTAGCCAGTGTATCGCCTACTGTAGTTATTTCTGTCATTAGAGGCCCTTTTGACGCGCTCATTACCATGCATCAGCATTTGGCTCAATACGCAAACGACTATGGCTGTAAGGTGGTGTTTCTCTCCTCAGCAAATGTATTTGACGCCTATAGCAAATATCCTTCTTACGAATTTGACAAAACACTTTCTGAAAGTGTCTATGGCAGGTTTCAGATTAAAATTGAGCACAGCCTTCAAAAACTTCTCAAAGAAAATCTTTTACTCTTGAGAGCACCCATGGTATTTGGCCCTCAATCTCCCAGAGTGAAGGAGATTAAACAACTCATTTTAGACAAGGCCCCTATAGAAGTTTTTCCTAACCTGATCATTAATGTGTCTTGTGGAGAAAAGATTTGTCAGCAAATCTTATTGTTGCTGAATCAAGACGCCTCAGGAATTTACCATTTGGGAAGTTCAGACCTTGTACCTCACGAGGAATTTATTCAAGAAATTGTACATAAACTACGTATTGGAAACCCAGTATATAAAAGAATTTATACGACCAACGAGAATAGATACTTGGCCGTGTTGGCAAAAGAACACCCCTTAGCTTTGGAGATTACCCATAGTTACAAGGATTGTTTAGAAGCACATTATTAGATTATATTTACAAAAACAGCTATTTATGGAAACACTTACAGAAGCACAGATCACAGAAAAATTAAAAGCATTACCGCATTGGACTTATGCAGACGGCTATCTTATAAGCACTTTTCAGTTTAATGACTTTAAAGAGTGTTTCTCTGCCATGACTAGAATTGCTTTTGAGTGCGAGTCTCATGGACACCATCCAGACTGGAGCAATAGATACAACAGGCTGCTCATTAAACTGATCACCCACGATGCTAAGGGGGTGACTCAAAAAGATTTTGACCTAGCTGCAAGCATTGAAGAATGTATGATCAGTAAAGGATAAAAATATTAAATTTGATACTTTAAACAGAAATACATCTACTATGGGAAGAGCTTTTGAATTTAGAAAAGCACGAAAAATGAAACGTTGGTCTGCCATGTCTAAGGCCTTTACCAGAATTGGTAAAGACATTGTTATGGCTGTTAAAGAAGGAGGTCCTGATCCAGATTCCAATTCCAGACTAAGGGCTGTCATTCAAAATGCCAAGTCTGTAAATATGCCTAAGGACAATGTAGAGCGTGCCATAAAAAGAGCTTCTGATAAAAGTTTGGGCGATTATAAAGAGGTTTTATTTGAGGGCTATGCACCCCACGGGATTGCTATTCTAGTGGAAACGGCCACAGACAACAACACCAGAACAGTAGCCAATATTAGAAGTTACTTTAATAAGTGTAATGGAAATATGGGCACCTCTGGTTCCGTAGAATTTATGTTTGACCATACCTGTAATTTTAGGATTCCAGCAGAGGGAATTGATCCAGAGGAATTAGAATTAGAACTGATAGACTTTGGTGCAGAAGAGGTTTTTGTAGATGAAGAAGACGGTATTTTAATCTATGCGCCATTTGAAAGTTTTGGTGCCATTCAAAAGGAATTAGAATCTAGAGGACTAGAGATCTTGTCTTCAGGTTTTGAGCGCATTCCTCAAGTGACCAAACAACTTACAGAAGAAGAGTCTGCAGATGTGGAGAAATTGCTAGAAAAAATAGAAGAAGACGACGACGTTCAAAACGTATATCACTCCATGCAGGAATAATTTTCTGAAATTCAATCAAAAAAAAAGCGGGGCCAATGGCCCCGCTTTTTTTTGCTAATCTTTTTCAGGAAAAAATCCCTGATCCGGGTTCTTACCTAATGTTCCGTCAAAAAATACTTCGTAAGTTTTAAAGTCTGCTGTTTTATCTGAAGTGGTCCAAATGGGGGCACTCATTTTTATTTCTTTCTTTCCATAATCAAAAGAGATCAAAATAATTGGCACATTTGCTGTTTTGGCTATATAATAAAATCCTGTTTTCCATTGGTATACTCTCTTTCTTGTTCCCTCAGGTGAAAGCGCTAGTCTAAACACTTCTCGCTCTTTGAAAAGTTGCGCTACTGCAGATACCGTATCTGAATTTTTTGTGCGATCTATGGGTGCACCTCCTGTCCATCTAAAAAACCATCCATAAGGCCAGTTGAATAAACTTTTCTTACCCACGTAGTTAATTTCAATATTCATGATTTTTCTAATCACCAATCCCATCAAAAAATCCCAATTAGAGGTATGTGGCACAACAATAAATACACATTTTTTCACAGTAGGAAATGAACCATTAAAGGTCCAACCCATGAGTTTGTAAAAAATAAATTTAGCTAATAAACGCATGCTAAGAATTGGTTTAAATTAAATTTATTGGCGTCAAAATAAACAGAAATTAATGGTTTTAAGCACCCCACTCTCTTCTAGCTTTTTCTAAATCTTCTGGAACGTCTATTCCAATACCCCTATGGGATGTTCGCACCATTTGAATGGTGTGTCCGTGTTCTAAATATCTAATCGCCTCTATTTTCTCTGCTTTTTCCAAAGGTCCCATGAGCATTTTTGGAAAAGCTTCTAAGGCTTCTTTTCTAAACGCATACACCCCTTTATGTCTGTAGTATTGAATTCCAGAGCTTTCTCTTGGATATGGTATGGGAGCTCTTGAGAAGTACAAGGCTTGATCCTTTAAATTTACTAGAACCTTTACAGCGTTTGGGTTGTCTATTTCCTCTTGTTCGGAGATGGGGTACATGAGGGAGGCTAGGGATATTTTCTTTTGGGCATCGGCGGTGAAAACCGCCAATAAATCCCTTAAACTTTCTGTATCTATAAAAGGTTCGTCGCCCTGAACATTGACAATCACATCTGCTGTCAGTCCTGCTGCTGCCGATGCAATTCTGTCAGAGCCACATTCAAATTCACCCTGACTCATCATAGGCGTACCACCCATTTCTTGTATTGAATTAAATATGGTCTGGTGGTCTGTGACTACGTATACTTCGCTAAATAATCCGCTAGCTAAAGTGGCTTCGTAAGTTCTTTGGATGACTGATTTACCCCCCAAATCCTGTAAGAGTTTGGCTGGAAATCTAGAGGCCGCATAACGGGCCGGTATCATGGCAATTGCCTTCATATAGATGGATTATGATTCAAATATAAGGGGTCTTGTTAGTTTTCTTCAAAAAAATCTCCCTTAAATCCTATGAGGTATAATTTTTTCTTGGCCCTAGTAATGGCGGTATACAGCCAACGCAAATACTCTTTGTCTATTCCATTGGGCAAATAGGGCTGCTCTACAAAAACAGTGTCCCATTGCCCTCCTTGCGATTTGTGACAGGTAATTGCATAAGAGAATTTCACTTGTAGTGCGTTAAAGTACTTGTTGTTTTTAATACCTAAAAAACGCTTGTAATTAGATTTTTCACTGGCGTAATCTTCGGAAACAGCCTGGTATAGCTTGTTCCCGTCTTCATAAGATAAGGAAGGAGATTCTGCAGCTATGGTGTCTAAAAGTAGGGTGGTTTCAAAAGGTTTTTGATTGGGATAATCTACCATTCTCACCTTTACCTCTGCAAACCTAAATCCGTAAAGTTCCTTAATAGCAAAAATCTCCAGTATCTCAATAATGTCTCCATTGGCAATAAAGCCTGCCTCTGAGGTAGTGTCTAGCCAAAAATAATTGTTTTTAACCACCATCATATAATCTCCTGCCGCCAATTCGTGTTCTAAAAAAAGAATCCTATTTCGGATGCTTTCATTGTATTGATTGGCCCGCTTGTTGGAACGGACTATAAATGCGGTTTCCTCCTTGCCGCCAGTAGCATAAGCGTCTTCTATAGCTTCTTGAATTTCATGCCCATCTATAAGCCTTACAATATCTTTATAATGATCTAGTGAGAACTTAAACGTCTCAAAAAAATCGCTCTCTAGTTGGTCTCTTAGTAAAGTGGCATTAAATAATATACCTGAATCTGCTGCCTGTCTTACTACCTCATTTAAAGTGATTAGAGGGACTGTTTTACTGTAATTAAATTGAAGGGTCTCTTCATTTAAGGCTGGGCTCAGAGAAAGGTGCACTGGAGGCAATTGAGCCACATCTCCCACCAATACTAATTTACATTTGTGTCCTGTGTATACATAGGTAATGAGGTCGTCTAATAAGGAAGTATTGTTTTTACCTCCTTCTGGAGTATCTGGGATCATTGAAGCCTCATCTACAATAAAAATAGTATGACGGTGCTTATTTGGTGCTTTGGTAAATTGAATACCTCCCCCAGCGGCTTTTTTAGGGAAATATATTTTCCTGTGAATGGTAAACGCTTCTGTTTTCGCATAACCTGCCATTACTTTAGCAGCCCTTCCTGTTGGGGCCATGAGTACTGACTTGTACTTAATTTGCCACAACTGATTGACCAGGGTTCCTATCAAGGTAGTTTTCCCTGTTCCCGCATACCCTTTTAATAACAGGAGCTCTTCTTTGTTGTCACTACACACAAATTGCGCAAAAGCTTCGAGGGCACGCTCTTGAGTGAGGGTAGGCTCATGGGGAAAGGAGGTCTTGAGTTTTTTGTAAAAATCTATGGGGGAAGCAGTTGTCATAGCCCCAAAGATAATGCGTAAAATTAAGGGCAAATACTTTTGCGATTAAAAAAAAATTGTAGATTTGTGAAACCACTAAATTTTAAATAAGACTATTAT
>Ga0209653_1000919_pt1 | contig 24882 bp, 27 predicted proteins | sample SaaInl6LU_22_DNA_FD_184644 | JGI IMG/M metagenome (GOLD analysis project Ga0209653, IMG submission 184644) | Marine microbial communities from expanding oxygen minimum zones in the Saanich Inlet - ESP_116LU_22_DNA (SPAdes) (version 2) | ecosystem: Environmental > Aquatic > Marine > Intertidal...
ACTGAAGAAGATGCGGCCATGGTGCGTGTGCACTCTCGATTGAAACGAGACGCATCGAGGTTGAAGCGCTCGCTTGCGGAGGCCTTTTCACTCCAAAAGTATCTCGAACGAAAGTGTCTTAAATCGCGTTTGCGAGCGAGCCCGATGCCTCAATGTATTTTGGATTTGTCGCAACTTGAAAGACTCGATGTGTATCACAGTCCGCACTTACCATTACAATCAGAAGTGCTGAACCAAAAACGCTTAGCGCCTTTTTTCACTGCGCATGATTTTATCATACTTAAGCACCCTGAATTCTTTAAAGGAAGTAACCAAGAAGCGTTAAGTCAGTATTTAGCTAAACTATCGGGTCGAGAGTGGGTGTGTTGTGTCTCTGAATCGACACGTGCCGACTTATTAGAAATCAATCCTCATGTCGACAGCTCGAGGGTCTTTGTCACACCACTTGCCGCAGCAGATCATTTCTACCCCTGTGATGACCGGCAGAAATTGATTCATGCGCGCGAACGCTACGGTCTACCAGAAGGGTCTTATTTTTTGAGCTTATGCACGATCGAACCCCGGAAGAATATACTGGGTGTTTTACGTGCGTTTGTTGCTCTAGCAAGTTCGGGCGAGTGCCCTGATGTGTCGCTGGTTCTTGTTGGTGGTTTAGGTTGGGACTATGCTCAAATACTTGATGAGATCGAAGGTGCTAAAGCGCTCAAAGAGCGAATTATTATGACAGGTTTTGTGCCTGATACAGAGCTCGCTACGATCTATTCTAACGCCTTGGCCTTTGTCTATATGTCTTTTTATGAAGGCTTCGGCTTGCCTCCTTTGGAGGCGATGCAGTGTGGGGTGCCTGTGGTGACCTCGAATAATTCGTCCTTGCCCGAGGTGGTCGGCGATGCCGGATGTATGCTTGATGCAAATGCGAACGACGAGCTGTGCCAGGTGATGATTGAGCTGTATAAGAATGATTCCTTACGAGCGCGGCACTCGGAGAAGTCCTTAGCCAGAGCGGCGCAATTCAGTTGGGAGCGCTCGGTTCAGCAAACCGTGGATGCCTATAAATTTGCAACTGAATCGATCTAGTTCAGTGCAAGCTATTTGATGGTAGCGTCGATTAGTTCGTTGAGTTCCTTGACGATTGTGTGGTTCTTCGCAGCGATGTTGCTTGTCTCGCCATTGCCGCTTTGATGGTCATACAGCTCAAAGGCGACAGTGCCCTTATTATGACGGATCAACCGATAACGATCTGTGCGGACGGTTTCATTCCGCCTAAGCCGCCCGGGTGATGGGAGACTTTGCCGACAGAAACAGTTGTGTAGCCGTGTTCACGAAAGTGCTTGGGCATGGAAACGGTTTTGGTCGTGGCATCCTTTGCCGATATGAAAAGCGCTGAGTTGGAGCGTAGCTTGCTTTGAGTTCCATAGACGCCATTGAGCATAGAGTAGCGCGAGGCCCCGCAAGTTGGGGCTTGCACGTAGTGGCGTGTGAATGCGCGACCGCTTTCAACCAGCGAGTCCATGGCGGGTGAATGGATGTATTCGACGCCGAGAGATTTCAGTTCAGGTCGCAGGTCATCGACGCAAATGAGCAGGATATTCGGCTTTTCTTAGCAGACTATATTCGCAAGCGTTAGGAGAAGTATGGGGTTTTCAAAATAGGTGTAAGCGTGTGCTTTTGTGGGTATAATCTTGATCGAAGGGGCTGGGCTGATCGGTCAAGTGAGGGAATGGTTACTGGGCGTTTCATTGAATAGAATAACCAGACCGTGAAGCCCATGAATCTGCTACTAGATAGAGCGGTTCTTTCGCGCTCGCGGTTCAGAGTAAATCCTGGAGGCTTCCAAGCTCTTCGGGCGATTCGGAACTGAGGCGTTCGAGGGCTTCGCCGATTAAGTAGAGTGACCCTGTGATGACAATGGTGTCGCCTGGATTACCGAGTGTGCAGGTGTTGGGCGCGGGTATGATGTCGACGAGTTGTCTATGCGTGACGGGAAAGTCGCGGTCTTTTGGCAGGCAGCTTTCGAGAAAGGACGATGCGGTGGCACGTGGTTGCTGTGGCTCAACAAGGTATAGCTCGCGAGCGTAAGGTGTTACTGCGTGTATCAAGCTGCGGCCTCGATCTTCGCCTAAAGCCCCAGCAACTATGAGGGGCTTTTTACCTGTATGTTCGATAAGCCTGCCCAGGTTTTCCTGCAATGCGAGGGCGCCTTCTGGATTGTGAGATGCATCGAGAATGAGTGTGCGGTCGGCGAGTGGAATCGTTTGCCAGCGGCCTGCCCAGTCGATGTGCATGAGGGCTTGGGTCGATTTTATGGGGAAACGATCTGCCAAGAGTTCGGTTGCATAGGTCGCGACGGCAGCATTCCAGCGCTGGTAGGTGCCTTCAAGATTGGTGAGTGGCAGCTCCTCTGTGTGAGGGTAGCGCTCGGTCACGGAATAGATCGGGGCGCTGCGTTGTTGCGCGATCTCACGAATCAATGCTTCCGCTTCAGAGGGTAGCTTGCCGAGTAAGACGGGGACGCCCTGTTTGATGATGCCTGCTTTTTCTCGTGCGATGGCTTCAATCGTATCGCCGAGTAGTTCAGTGTGATCGAGGCTGATGGACGTGATGATCGAGAGTTCGGGTGTGACGACATTCGTAGCATCCAGGCGTCCGCCGAGACCAGTTTCGAGCAGTGCGATGTCGACTTTGGATTCGGCGAACCGCAGGAAGGCCATCGCGACCATGAACTCGAAGAAAGAGGGGTGGCAATCGGGGTCATCTTTACCCAGAGCTTCGGCTACGGGGCGGAGCTGCTCGGTGTAGTCGACGATGGCGGAGTGAGGCAGTATTTGACGATTCACTTGCACTCGCTCGCCTTGATGCACTAAGTGTGGAGAGTTGAAGAAGCCAGTGCGGTAGCCGTTGTCGCGATAAATCGCTTCCAGCATCGCGCAGGTGGAACCCTTGCCATTGGTGCCAGCAACGTGGATACTCGGGAAACGTTGTTCGGGATGATGCAGTGCCTCGACGAACAGCCGCATGCGATCAATGCCATACTTAGAACCTTGGTTTTTGAGCCCGTAGAGGTAGTGGCGTGTTTCGATGTAGTTTGGCATCTGGAAACGGGGAAACGGGGAAACATCGGACGTTGAACATCGAACGTCGAATTTTGAATGGTAATGTCGCGTGGTCGCTTGAGAACTATTCGATGTTCAGCGTTTAAGCGGCTCGCACCCGCGACTCGCTATCCTGCTTTTTCTGATCGGTAGAGTGCTTTGAGCAAGTTGATCATTCGATCACGCATTTCTAGGCGAGAAACGATTAGGTCGATCAAGCCACGCTCAAGCAGGAACTCGGAAGTTTGGAAGCCCTCTGGTAAATCTTGTTGGGTGGTTTCTTTAATCACTCGAGGTCCAGCAAAGCCGATGAGGGCTTCCGGTTCGGCAATGATCACATCGCCTAAGGATGCGTAACTAGCCATCACGCCAGCCATCGTTGGATTGGTGAGGATCGAAAAATAAGGAATACCAGCTTCATTGAGGCGCGCTAGAGCAGCACTGGTTTTAGCCAGTTGCATGAGGCTTAGGATCCCTTCTTGCATGCGCGCACCACCTGAGGCGGATACGATAATCACGGGGATCTTTTGCTCGACACCGCGCTCGATCGCGCGAGTTAATTTTTCACCTGCGGCTGATCCGAGGCTGGCCGCCATGAAGCGAAAATCCATTACTGCAATACTAACCGGAATGCCACCCATTTTGCCGACGCCTGAAATGACGGTGTCTGTTTCCTTGGTCTTGGCTTGGTTCTGCTTGAGCTTTTCCGGGTAGGAAGAGGTTGCGTTGAACTCGAGGGGGTCTAGGGAGCTGACGCCCATATCCATCTCCTCGAAGCTGCCTTCGTCGAGCATAGATGCGATACGGTCTCGGGCTTTGAGTGGGAAATGGTAGCCGCTGTTAGGGACGACCATTAGGTTCTCTTTCAGAATTTTATTATAAATGATCTCTCCAGTCTTTGGGCATTTTGTCCAAAGATCTTTAGGGATGTCCTTTTTCTTAACCGTGACGGTTGAGTATTGTGGTTTTCCAAATAGTGCCATGAGTCTGAATTAGGAATTGAAAAATATAAATTACGAATGAGTCGCTTAGCCATGCCCGAGAGTGGCGACCTTTAGGCGGGTAGCTCCTGCGGCTTGCAAAATTTGTGCGCAAGCGTTGAGAGTTGATCCGGTGGTAAAGACGTCATCGACGAGGATGTATTGTTGATCTGGGATTACAACCGCATCGGAGGCCAAAGCAAAGGCATTTTTCACGTTTTGGTGACGTTGTTCTCGATTTAGACGGGTTTGAGTTTGTGTAAAACGGGTCCGAATGAGCAAATTTTCGACTTTTGAGCGCTGTTTTGTGACATTTTCGAGCATTTTGGCTATTTTTTCGCTTTGATTGTAGCCGCGCTCTCGAAGCTTTGTCGGATGTAGTGGCACAGGCACTAAAATTGCATTATCGATGTATTTTTGGTAAAAAGGCGCCTGTTCGATCATCTTAGCGGCATCTTCCAAGATGTAGAACCCACTGTGATATTTGAGCTCGTGAATCATGGATCGTGCCGGGCCTTTCGCCAAAAAAAGGGTTTTGCCTTCGTCAAACAGTGGATTGAGCTCGGCGCAATGTGGGCAAATCTTCGGTCCTGCGAGCATTCCAAAAAAGGGAAATCCACAGGTAGAGCATGCAGGTGGCATGGATAGAAAGACCTCACGAGCACAGGTGCTGCATAGAAAATCGTAGGAAGACTCTTCCACCGCGTCGCCACAGTGCACACAGCTACGCGCGAAAAAAATATCGGCGAGTGATCGAGCAATGGATGGAATGCTGAGTGGGGGCATTGAGTCGGAAAAGAAGTTAGAAGTGAGTCCTTAGAAGTTATCCAGTCTGCCTGCGAATTTTGTGTGACGGTGTTCGAGTGTGGAATCCGTATTTAGAAGGCTACGAATAGAAAACTTTATCGAGAAATAACCCTCTAGCGGGAGCTGTGACGATGCGGTGTGTGCGTTCTTTGGAATCGATGATTTCGCGAATGTCTTCCGGTGTTAGGCGACCGCGGCCCACGGCGTAAAGAGCGCCAGTCATACTGCGAACCATGCGATAAAGGAAACCGCTGCCTTCGGTATCGATTCGGATGTGGTTTCCTTGTTTTTTGATGGCGACACGATGGACTGTTTTTACGGGGTTCGGGTCGGCATCTTTACCATGTGTCGCGCTGAGTGCGGTGAAGTCTTGCGTGCCGACCATCTGTGCAGCAGCGGCCCGCATGGCCTCTAGGTCGAGGGGTAACTCGCGGCAATCCCAGACATAACGGGCATCGATTGGGTCGGGTCTGCCTAGGGTGATGCGATAGATATAACGTTTACCAGTCACTGAAAAACGAGCGTGAAAATCGTCGCTGACCTTCTTTAGCGATTTGATCTGAATGCTCTTTTCAAGATTCGCATGTAGCGCTCTAACGAGTTTTTTAGGTTCATGTTTCCAGTCGGCATCGAAATGGAAGCATTGCCCCCGTGCATGCACACCTGCGTCGGTGCGTCCGCTACCTTGGATTTGTATGGGCGTGGCAAAGATCTGTGAAAGTGTTGCCTCTAAGTGATTTTGCACCGCGCTACCATTTGGTTGCCGCTGCCAGCCCTCAAAATCAGTGCCATCGTAGGCGCAGATACATTTCCATCGCATAGGATGCGACTGTGTCCCATTTTGTGGAGTTGTGAAGTGTGAAGTTGAGAACATGGGAACGTTGAACGTCCAACATCGAACGTCCAATGTTGAAACTGGGCGGAAACGGCGGTCAATTTAAATTCATGATTCGAAGTTGGACGTTCGATGTTCGATGTTCAAAGTCTCTGTTTGAATGTATTCGTTGGAATTATGGCAGTATGGTTTGATCGCCCTGGGCGCGTTTTTTGTCGGTCTTGGCAAAGGAGGGCTTCCCGGTGTGGGCAATTTGACGGTGGTCTTATTAGCCTTGGCACTTCCAGCTAAGGCGTCGGTTGGTATATTGCTGCCGATTCTGATCTCTGCTGATATCGTGGCGGTGATTGTTTACCGACGCCATGCATTGTGGTCATACATCTTCAAACTCGCGCCGAGTATGGCTGTCGGGATTTTGATTGGCTATGTTGTGTTTAGTCGGGTGGATGATGCGCAAGTGCGCGGGATGATCGGCGCGATCTTGCTTGGAATGACCGCAGTGCATTTTATCCGTAAATGGCTGCGCCGAAAGTCTACGGAGGCCGATCGCTTGCCGCACCATCCTGTTTTTATTACGTCGACGGGTATCATTGGTGGCTTTGCGACCATGGTCGCAAATGCGGCCGGGCCGGTTGCGGCCTTGTATTTTATTGCATCAGGCCTGCCAAAGTATGCTTACATAGGCACGTCAGCATGGTTTTTTCTGCTGGTCAATTGCTTCAAGGTGCCGTTCATGATGGAGCTTGGAATCATTGATCTGGAGTCCCTGCGCTTTAGTGGCAGCTTTATGCTTTTCTCGGTTCTGGGAGCAGTGATCGCACCGTTTATCGTGAAGCATATTAATCAAAAAGCATTCGAAATTTTAATTTGGGTCTTTGTTGTCATTGGTGGGTTGAAGCTCATTCTCTAATGGTCAACTTCTCATCCCTTTCCTTTAGACTTCTTTTCAATGGCACGACAATCCTCACGTAAATTATGGGCCGAGTATGTGGCGCGCGGTGGTAAGGCTGCAGAGAAGTCGACAGGAACGGAGGCATCGCTTCGTTTACCAGGTCAGTTTACAGGAGTGGTATTGGGGATCGATCCAAGTTTACGCGCGAGTGGTTTTGCGGTTTTGGACTATCGTTCAAGCTCGGATATACGGGTCATTGAGGCGGCCACGTTGAGGTTAAAGCGAGAGCTCTCGCAAATCGAATGTCTCGGTGCGATCGGCAATCAAGTGGAAGACTTTATTGATCAGCATGCAATTAAGCATGTTGCGATTGAGCAGACGATCTACGTGCAGAATTTTCAGACAGCGCAAATTCTTGGCGCCGCCCGGGGTGCTGCGATCGCGGTGGCCTCGATGCGAGGTTTGCCGGTGTATGAGTATGCGCCGCTACGTGTGAAACAGGCGGTCGTTGGTGCTGGACGAGCGAGTAAGGAGCAGGTTGCGCGGACTTTACAAAGTCTCACGGGCGTCGATTTTGAGTCGCGTTTAGATGAGTCGGATGCCGCCGCAGTTGCCTTGTGCCATGCGTTTACGTGGCGCGCTTAGTGGAGGCTTTAGTAGGTAGCGGCGGAGGGCGAGTCGCCCCGTGGGGTGGGCCGCGTCGATTGCGGTTACCTCGGATATTAAAGCTTGGGTCTGGTGTGCCACGGAACATACGTGGGATAAATGGATAGTCGTCGGTTAGCACATAGTAGTAAGTGCCCGCTGGGAATTCTGGCGTTACACCATAGCGACCACCGCATTCATCTAGATCGCCACTGCCTTCGACGAATTTATAGTCGAGAGTGAAGGAACCGTCGTAGGCGCCGCCAGGCGAATTGGAGCCTGATGGGCGCTTACCTTGTTTAAGTTGGTAGCTGGATGTTAATTGCCGGAGCGCGGAAGTTGCATCAGTGGCGACTTTGTGGCCATACACGCCGTAAATGGGGAATCCATCTGCGGCCCAACCGAGCAAAGTCATGGATTCATCGTTCTTTTTGAGCGCCTTAAACAGTGCGGTTGGTATCCCGTGATAGTGATAGGCTCCATTGGGCTGCACATGAGCATGGTTCTCATCGAGACCAAGTGGACGAGTGCCGCTACTGAGTGCTTCGTAATTCCATTCAGAGCTTCGGTCTTTTTGATAATACTCGGCGGTTCCGGGGTCGAAGAGCACTCCGTTGAGTGCGATGCCGAACGGTTGGCGAATTAGTGGGCTTGGTTTTTTAGCAACGCTTGGATACGCAGACACTTCGAATCTGTAGTCCTGTGCTGCTATTTGGTGTGGATTACCGCTGTTTGGAAAGAGGGCGACAGTGTGATTAGGTATTCCGTTGGCGTGAAATACACGTTTGCCGTCTTTGATGAAGGTTTCGAGGACAGGTTTCGTCTGTAGGGTCTCGGTCGCTGGTATCAGTTTGTCGTGAGTGTTGCCAGTGTGTGCCCATGCGGTTGAGGCGATGAGGCCGAGGAGTAAGCTCTTTATCAGTGAATACATTGTGGAGGGGGCGAATGAGTGAAGTATTTGTATTCACAGGTATCGTAGATTTGCTACGATTGTTACATGGGTAAATATGTTTTCATAACAGGGGTGAGTTCCGGCTTAGGCTATGGTCTCGCAAAGCGATACTTAGAGCGAGGGGATTGTGTCTATGGATGCAGTCGCCGAGCGCCGAAGGATTTGATTGGAAAAGGTCTGCAGCATCTGCAAATTGATTTATCAGATGCTGCCAAAGGTGAGGGCCTATTGGGGGATTGGATGCCTGCTATGAGAGTGCTCGACCTTGTGATCTTGAATGCTGGAAAGCTTGGTCAAATACGTGATATGGCTGAGACACCGTTGGAGGATTTACGTGAGACGATGGAAGTGAACGTGTGGTCGAACAAATGGATTTTAGATGTGCTCTTAATGGATGTTGAAGTGGTTCGCCAAGTCGTCGCCATTTCATCGGGCGCGTCGCAATCCGGCAGTCGCGGCTGGAATGGTTACAGTGTATCAAAAGCGGCTCTGAATATGCTCGTGAAATTGTATGCAGGTGAAGCGCTCAATACGCATTTTACATCACTCGCTCCTGGCTTAGTGGATACAGCTATGCAGGATTATTTAACGAACCTACCCGCTGATGATCGTTATGCACCATTGGAAATATTGAAGGCTGCAAAAGGCACAGAAGTCATGCCTGATGGAGAAACCTGTGCCGCGAAACTAATGGAGGTTTTTCCTCAGTTACTTGAGTTGGAGAGTGGTAGTTATGCGGATATTCGAAAGCTGTAAATTGTATTGAATTAGCTGATACTGTTTGATGCTTGCGCTCCCTATAACTCCCTGTAAGGCGACAGTCTGTGGGGTCTGAGTAGTATTGCCATCGCGGTCTCATATGCAGATTGATAATATGCGTGCCTCGTTTTATGCAAATGCGACAGTAGCGACCTCGGTCCGCGGTTTGTCGGAACCTAAAGTAGCGCCGCAACAAGACCTTGATGATGCCAATGCGCGTGCGAGCCAAGCGGAGGAAGATGCTGCTAAATTAATGGAACGTTGCGAAGAAGAAGCGGCAACGAATCAAGCTTTGGTCGATGAGCTTGAGGCCTTACGTTCTAAAATTGTAGACGAATCTAGCTTGAGCCAGAAAGCAGAAGAGCTTCAGGATCGCCTTGCGCAGCTCGATAGCCGCGAGCAAGAATTGCAGCTCATGGAAGAAGAGATGGTTACACGTATGAACGAGTATATGGAGAAAATGGCACAGTTAGAGCAGTGGGAGGAGGACCTTTTTCACCGAGAAACGGCTCTTAAGAAAGCGGAAGCAGATTCTGCCTAAGCAGTTTGCCTTCTCGCTATTCTCTAGCTGTTGGAAATCCTGCCCGTTCAGGGTATTTATCGATAAACTTTAAAAACACATCTTTGGCGACAGGGCCAGCAGTGGAGCCGCCATGGAAACTGTCGCTTGATTTGGTGCCTTCAACCATCACGGCGACAGCAATTTGCGGATTATTGGCAGGGGCGAAACCGATAAACCAAGCTAGGTTCACGTCTTTGCCATGTGCGCGAAAATCAGCAGTTCCAGTTTTGCCAGCGATGGGGAGTCCGTCGATTTGAATGAGCCTTCCAGTTCCGTCGGGACTGACGACTCGCTGCATACCCTCCCAGAGTTTCTGATATTGTTTTTGAGTCAGACCAATGGGCTCTCCGCCATGGTTGACCTGCATCCCTTCTTCGCGACTCAAGGCTTTAAGTGTGGGAATCGTGCGCGTTTCGCCGCGAGCGATCGATGCTATTACTGTCGCCATTTGTAGTGGTGTCACCAGTAGAAAACCTTGCCCGATTGCAGTGTTTGCCGTGTCGCCCGGAACCCAACCAGCACCAATGTGCTCACGTTTCCAATCTTTGGTTGGCACGACAAGGCGACTTGTTTCATAAGGCACTTCAATGCCAGTTTTTTGATCGAGCCCGAAACGTTTCGCTTCGGCACTGATCACATCGATGCCCATATTGAGCCCTTCGGAGTAATAGAAGACGTTGCAACTGCCTTCAATGGCTGCGGCTAGGTCGGTAATCCCATGGCCATAACGCGCGTGGCAGCGAAAGATACGGTTGCCCAGTCGATAGACACCTTGGCAGTCGTGTGTGGTCTCGGTGTCGAATATACCTGCGCGTAAGCCTGCGATGGAGGTGATTAGTTTGAAGGTCGAACCCGGTGGGTAGGAGAGTTGTAAAGTCCGGTTCAACCAAGCACCACGTTCGTTTATTTCGTTAAAGGTTGTGCGAGGGATGAAGGGGCTAAGATCGTTGAGATCGTAATTCGGGTGGCTTACAATGGTGAGTATTTCACCAGTTCGCACATCTATAGCGACGACCGCTCCAGTGCGCTCACCAAGTGCGGTTTCCGCTGCGATCTGTAGATCGATATCGATACTGGTAATTAGATCTTTACCTTGCTTCGGAGGGCTCATTTCAAGTCGTGTATCTTGAAAGCCTAGGGGGTCGACCCGCCACATCTCTGTGCCAGTAGAGCCAGATAGCGATTCATCAAAAGAGCGTTCGAGCCCAGTTTTGCCGCGCTTCTTCTTAAACGTGAACGTCTTGATTCCGTCGCTAGGGATTTCATCAGCGTCGGGGTTGACGTTTTGGACGTAGCCGATCGTGTGCGAGGCAGCGCTCCCGTAGGGGTAGTAGCGGGCGGTATCTGTGTGGATTTGAATCGGTGAGTTTTTGGGATGTAGTTGCTCGATCAGCCGTGCGTAGTGGTCGGGGCTAAGGTCCTCGGCGAGTGGCAGTGGGAGCAGCAACTTTTCATTGAAATGGCGCATCACTTTACTTTGTGAGAGTGTGTCGCTGCGCCCAGTGATTTGGTTTATCTGATCCACATAGCGTTGAATGACATTCATCCGTGCGGTCCAAGCGCAGTCGCTACGATTCGCTATAGGTGGTTTGTCGGGGCGCTCATCGATGGGAGTCTCTTGAAATACTTGTAGAAGGGTGGCATCGGCCTCGTTGCGGACGGTTACAAATTCTTTGCGAAATTCTTTACGCAAGTCATCGAGATATACGGCTGCAGAGTAGTGCGGGCGATTGCCAACGAGTAAATTACCATTCCGATCGTAAATGTCGCCACGTGGCCCAGGTTTAAGAATTCGGCGCTCCGTCTGGCGCTTCTCTAGTTCTTTAAACTCATTGGTCGCAATCAGCTGACTCCATGCGAGTCCAATGATGAGCACTCCTGCCGAAGCGATCACTAGCCAGAGGAAAAGCAAGATGCGCGGGTTCTCCCCTTTGTGCACATCGAACTGACTCATAGTATTGGGAAATCCTCCGGCTCAGTTTCAAGTCTGCAGAGCTCAAATAACAGTCTTTGTAGGTCGAAAAACCATGGGGCGACAATGGTTAGAAGGCCGTGCGAAAGCACTGTTGTGATGAGTATTTGTATCCAGAAAGAAGATACACTTAGGTATTCAAATCCAGTCGCGATGCTGATGAGAGCTATGCAAAATAAGTTACAGCTGTGTGAAAGGATGATTGGATGGTAGTTATGCTCGGCGCGAAAACGAAATCGGATTTGAAAGATGCATGCACCTGCGGTGAGAAAGCCCAAGGTGAGTAAGCCGAACTGGCAGGGGAGCTCGGCATCGACCCATAGCCCAGTGAGTAGTATGCAGAGCAAATAGGACCGATGGCGTAAAAAGATGGCGGGCAACACAAGCATCGGCCCCAGTAAAACGAGATAGAGCGACCAGCTGCTGAGTGCTGAATTGACCAGTAAACTCAGATAAAGCAGCAAGGCGTTGGCGCCAAACATAATGAGTATGCGCGGATCAAGGAACATCGTTGTTGGGTTCAAGGGGATTGAGCGGTATGAGTACGGATACTTCGTGCAAGCTAAGCAGTCGTTCGTCGAGAGTGACTTCTCCTGCTTGGAAAATCCCAGTGCTGCCTGGTTCGAGCCAACTGACGCTGCCAATCGTCAACCCTGGCGGGAAGGTGCCACCTAAGCTGGTTGAAACGAGCTTTAGTGGAGCCTGTGAATTGGCGATGATGTCCTGGGGCGCGTCATTCACGGAACCAGTGGCACGTCCGAAGCCGCTTTGCACGACACCTTGATAAATGACTGGGCGCCCGTCGGTTTCGAAGGTCGCAGCCATGCGGAAATTCGGACTGGTCACAAGTTCGATGCGACTGGTGAATGCATTGACTTCAACGACACGACCAACCACACCGCTAGAAAAGATGACTGCGGCACCTTCAGGGATATTGTAGTCACGCCCCTTGCGGATAATGATCTGTTGCCACCATGCACTCAGATCACGACGCACGACGCGTGCGACTTCGTAGCGGAACTCCCGGCGGGTCGGCATGTGGAGAATCGATTCTAGGCGATCGACTTCGGCTTCAAGCGATTCGTTACGCTGGGCAATGTATTGGTAGTAGGCTTTTTTACGAGCCAACTCGCGACCTGCTTCAATGAGCTCGATCTTCGAATGACTACGTCTTGCCCAGAAACCTTGGAGATCTTCCAGGTAAGAGCTGACGACCCATGAAGGTGCTTGAAATTCAGTGAAGCTGATTTTTAAAAACGATTTAATCACTGGGGGCACAATCCACCAAGCGATTAGAAAGACGCCAAGAGCGACTAGTGGTTTCAGCTTATCGAGGCGTAGTTTCGCCACCTGTCTATGCTAGCTTTTAGGGTTACCAGTAAGGTCTTTCAAGAGAAAGGCCAGTTCGTGTAGCACCATACCAGTGCCGTTGGCAACCGCGCTAAGCGGGTCTTCGGCGATGATGACTGGAAGGCCAGTGGCATCGCTGAGCTGTTGGTCTAGGCCGCGAATCATCGCGCCACCACCTGCGAGGAAGAAGCCGCGATTAACTAGATCGGCCGATAGTTCTGGAGGGCAGCGCTCCAAGGCATTGCGAACCAAGTCAACGATCGATGCAATTGTATCAGAAAGGGCTTCGCGAATTTCCTGTGAGCTGATGGTGATCGTCTTTGGCAAGCCTGCAACGGAGTCGCGACCGCGCACTTCCATAGTCACTTCTTCTTCGAGTGGAAATGCAGAGCCGATCTTGATTTTAATTTCTTCTGCGGTGCGTTCACCGATCATTAAATTGTAGGCACGCTTCATGTAGTTCACGATAGCCGTGTCAATTTCGTCGCCGCCGACACGGATGCTCTTGGTGAAAACTACGCCAGCGAGGGAGATGATCGCCACTTCAGTCGTGCCGCCGCCAATATCGACGATCATATTTGCAGAGGGTTCGTCGATCGGCAGGCCGACGCCGATAGCTGCAGCCATCGGCTCTTCGAGGAGCACGACGTCGCGCGCACCCGCACGGATCGCAGAGTCTTTCACTGCGCGACGCTCCACTTCGGTGATGCCAGAGGGCACCGCCACGACGATGCGAGGGGCGACAAACGTTTTCTTACGGTTCACCTTATTGATAAAATACCGTAGCATCGCTTCAGTAATCTCAAAGTCGGCGATCACGCCATCCTTCATGGGGCGAATCGCGGTGATGTTACCTGGTGTGCGACCGAGCATTTTCTTCGCCTCAGAGCCAACAGCGCAGACCTTCTTAGTCGAGGTGTAGATCGCCACAACACTGGGCTCGCGTAGGACGATGCCTTTTTCTTTGGCGAACACGAGTGTGTTTGCCGTGCCGAGGTCGATGCCTATGTCGTTGGAGAGAAATCCGATCACGTGATGCGAGTTGGTTAAATGCGAGCGTTTGCCAGTGTTTTACTGAGCTGAGTTCTCCTATGAAAGCATTTGAATGTCAAATAATTACCATGCACTCAGGCAATCATTGTTTAGCCGACAATTTTGAAGAAAATACGCTTACCTGCTTGAAAAATACTTTCGCCCTGAGGGGGGGTGATCGTGAGGTTGGGATCACTCTGTTTTTCACCATCAATCTTAACACCACCTTGCTGAACCAAGCGGCGAATCGCTCCCTTGCTTTCGAAAAGTTCGGATTGGGCCATCACCTCGAACAGCGGGGCACTTTCAGCGTCGCCGAGTAGGTCGCTCCAGGTGAAGGTTGGCATGTCATCGGGTATTTTATTTTTAGAAAAGACCTGCTCGAATTGTTCCAGCTCGTATTTGCCAGCTTTCATGGAGTGAAACTGCCCGACGAGTGCGCTCGCGAGGTGTTTCTTCGCGTCCATGGGGTGTCCCGCTTTAAGTCTTTCGATCTTTTCGTCAGAAGCTTCGAGAAGTAGGCGGTAGTAATCCCACATTGTGTCGTCACTGATGGACATGATTTTACCAAACATATCTTTGCTGTTGTCGGTGAAGGCGATGTAGTTGTCGGCGCTCTTCGACATTTTCTTGGTGCCATCGAGGCCGATGAGCAGTGGCATGGTGATGACTGCTTGCTCTTGTTTGCCTGCATCTTTTTGTAGCGCACGGCCGACCAGCATATTAAAGAGTTGGTCAGTGCCGCCGATTTCGACATCGGCATTCAGGATTAAAGAGTCGTAGCCTTGGATGAGCGGATACATGAACTCGATCATTGAGATCGGTGCATTGCTCGCATAGCGCTTGGCAAAATCGTCGCGCTCCAACATGCGAGCCACCGTCATCTTACGTGCTAGCTTGAGGCAATCTTCAAAGCTCATTTTGTCGAACCACTCACTATTGTAAACAACAGTGGTCTTGTCTTCATCGAGGATTTTAAAGGCTTGTTCGAGATAGGTTTCTGCATTCTCGATGATTTCCTCTTTGGTGAGCACTGGGCGTGTGCTGGAGCGACCAGAAGGGTCGCCAATCAGCGTGGTGAAGTCACCGATAATGAGCACGGCCTCGTGTCCCAGATCTTGAAACTGTCGAAGTTTGTTGAACACCACAAGGTGCCCAAAAGTGAGGTCGGGACGCGTCGGATCGACGCCGAGTTTGACGCGCAAGGGGCGATTCCCGTGCATGCGATCTTCGAGTTCAGCTTCACCGATAATGGTTTCGGTGTTGTTGCGGATGGTTTCAATAAGGCTCATTGGAAAAAGAAGTCAGGAGGCGGGAGTTAGCATGTAGACGCCCTCCTGCTGGATGTTTAAAACTGAGAGGCTTCGAGCAGTCGTAAAGGAAAAACAGTTATTGTTTAATTTTCAAACGCTGGCGCACCGTTTCGTAAAGGCAGACGCCGGCAGATACGGAGACATTTAAGCAATCGACCGTGCCCGCCATCGGGAGGCTCACGAGCTGGTGACAGTGATCGCCTGTAACTTTACGTAGCCCCCATCCCTCACTGCCAAGGATGAATGCGGTGGGAATCTTTAAGTTCTGGTCGTAAAGTGAGTGCGTGCCTCGGTCGGATGTGCCGATGATCTGAATGCCTGCATCTTTTAGCTTTTTTATTAGCTGGCTGAAGTTTTTAATCTTCAAGAACGGCACGTCGTCAGCACCGCCACAAGAGATGTCGCGCACTGTCGGCGTGATTCCGACCGCCCCCTTGACTGGTGCGAGGACTGCAGTCACGCCTGCTCCGGAAGCGGAACGAAGGCAGGCGCCCAAGTTGTGAGGGTCTTGCACGCCCTCGAGAATCAGCAATAGCGGGTTTTCCGTGCGTTCGATTAGATCGAAGAGATCGTCCTCATTTTCAAGGAAGACGACAGTCGGTCCTTTCGAGTGACGAGGTGGTTTTTTGATTTTGTGAATAGAATTTCTTCCCATGGTGATGAGTCTTAAGAATTAGGAATTAAAATTAGGAACTATGAGGTTAACTAAAGTGGAAGCGACACTCTTGTCGCTTTGGATGTCTGGGTAAAGCGACAAGAGTGTCGCTTCTACTAAATAAGCTCCGCTTGTTTGCCGCCGAGTGGTTCCAGGCCGATGACTTGCCAGCCCTTGTTTGTGAGGACGCGGCCTTGAGCGGTGCGTTGCAGGTAGCCTTCTTGAATCAGGAAAGGTTCGTGAACTTCTTCGAGGGTGTGGGCCTCTTCGCCGACAGCGACGGCGACGGTGCCAAGCCCGACGGGGCCGCCCTTGTAGTTTTCAGCCATTATACGCATGACTTGTTTGTCCATTTCATCGAGGCCGCGCTGGTCAATCTCAAGGAGCTCGAGTGCGGCGGCAGCGATCGGTTGGGTGATGATGCCGTCGCCACGTTGTTGTGCGTAGTCGCGGCAGAAGTTGACCAAATTGTTGGCAATACGCGGGGTGCCCCGCGCGCGACGGGCGATTTCAGCAGCGCCATCGCTTTGAAAGTTTACATCGAGTAGTTTACAGGTGCGTTCGATGATGCCTTGCAGGGTGGTATGATCGTAGTAGCTGAGGCGTGACTGCAAGGTGAAGCGGCTACGCAATGGGGCGGTGAGCAGTCCCATACGAGTTGTCGCGCCGAGTAGTGTGAAGCGCGGTAGGCTGAGGCGCACACTGCGGGCGTTGGGTCCTTGGTCGATCATGATGTCGATCCGGAAGTCTTCCATCGCAGAGTAGAGATACTCTTCGACGTTTTTGGGGATTCGGTGAATCTCGTCGATGAAGAGAATGTCGCCTTCTTGTAGGTTTGTGAGTAGACCAGCAAGGTCGGCGGGTTTGTCGATTACAGGGCCTGAAGTGATACTCACCTGCTTGCCCATTTCGTGGCCGAGCAGTAATGATAGGGTGGTCTTACCCAGTCCTGGGGGGCCGCTGAGCAAAATATGATTGAGCGGTTCACCGCGATCACGCGCCGCACCAACCATCACCTTTAGACGCTCGATGGTCTTGGGTTGCCCCGCAAAGTCGTCGAACGAAAGCGGTCGCAGCATCGACTCTTCCGAGCTGACGGGATCGGCGAGTGTTTGCTCGATAAATTCAGTGCCGGTGGGCGGATCTTCGGGTGTGAATGGCATGATACGATGTGACTTTGTGTGCACTTAGCACATCAACAGATCGACGCTAGTCAATCAATCCGAGGAGACTGTGTTTAGAATCCGATTCATTTGGCAGGCCTCGGACTACTCAGTGAATCTGTAGACTTTAGCCTGAGCGTAGGTTGGAGGTGAAGCGCGGTTGCTTGGCTTATTCCTCCAGTAGCTCCTTCGGCATGTCTTTGTCGCTAAGACGTTCTATCTTGGCTCCGATGGCGGTCAATTTCTGTTCAAAGCTCTCGTAACCACGGTCGAGGTGGTAGATGCGTTGGATCCAGGTGTCACCTTCGGCGGCGAAAGCTGCGAGAATGAGTGCGGCGGATGCGCGGAGGTCGGACGCCATCACGGGTGCTCCTGAAAGCTTGCTCGCTCCTTTGATAATCGCGCTGGGGCCTTCCATTGCGATGTCTGCGCCCATACGCTGTAGCTCAGGCACGTGCATGAATCGGTTTGGATAGATGCGCTCGGTGATGATGGAGATGCCCTCGGTTTGAGTCATCAATGCGCCAAGTTGTGCTTGTAAATCGGTGGGATAGCCGGGGTGGGGAAGGGTGATGATGTCGACTGGCTTGAGTGAGCCTTCGTAAGGTAACACGCGGATGTAGTCTTCGCCGAGCTCCATCGGCAGGCCGGCTTCTTCGAGTTTATCGAGGAAGGCGCTGAGCAGTTTAGGGGCGATTCCTTTGACGGTGACGTCGCCGCGTGTGATCGCTGCGGCGACTACAAATGTTCCAGCTTCGATACGGTCGGCGATGACTGAGTGCTGGCAGCCGTGTAGCTTCTCGACACCTGTGATGATCAGCTCGGGGCTACCGATGCCATCGATTTGCGCACCCATTTTTACGAGCATATTGCAGAGGTCGACGACTTCGGGTTCGCATGCCGCGCACTCGAGGCGTGTGATGCCGGGTGCAAGCACGGCAGCCATCACAATATTTGCGGTGCCGGTTACGGTGCTGCCACTACGGCCACCGAGAAAGATTGGGCCGCCTTTGATGTTAGAGGCATCGACATGCACGTAGCCATTGGAGATCTCGACCTCGCAGTTGAGTTTTTTGAGCCCCTTAATATGGAGGTCAATCGGGCGTGGTCCTATCACACAGCCACCGGGGATCGAGACCTCGGCTTTGCGCATGCGGGCGACGAGTGGTCCGAGTAAGCAAACGGAGGCGCGCATCTTACGGACTAATTCGTAGGGTGCGATATGCGTCAGTTTCTTGGCAGTGATTTCCCAAGTGCCAGGTTCTGGTTGGACAGTTTCTGCGCCGACATGGCGGAGGATTTCCACCATGAAGCGCATATCGCTGAGATTGGGCACGTTTTTAAGCGTGACTGTTTCCTCGGTGAGTAGTGTGGCAGCGAGAATGGGCAGTGCCGCATTCTTTGCACCGCCGACGACGATTTCGCCATTTAGAGGACCGTTGCCGCTGACTTTAAAGACATCCATGTGGGGCTGCGGCTGAAATTAAGACTCGTTACTGAGAGAGGCAGCGGTGTGGCGTTTTTCGCCGCTAGCTTGGCGGCGGCCTTTGCCCTCGCGGTTGCCACCTTGGCGGCGATTTTGACCTTTTCCACCTTTACCGCGGTTCTGACCACCACGACGGTTTTGGTTGCCGCGGTTGCCTCCCTTACCACGATTCTGACCGCCACGGTTACCACTGGTTTTTTTGGCAGGCTCTGGTTCCGCGCCGAAAAGTTTGCCGAAAAATCCTGTGATGGCGGCGATGATGCCTCCCTTAGGCTGTGGCTTATTACGAGGTGCTTTTTTAGCAGTCTTTTTAGCTGCTGGCTTGCGCTCTTTTTTCGCTGGTCGGTTTTTGTCTCGTTCGGCACGACGTGCATCGCGTTCAGTTTTGCGCTCAGCGAGGCGTGCTTCGACAGTGGCAATAGCGGCGAGTGTTTCTGCGCTTGGCTGAGGGTTGGCCACTGGGCGTTCCTTGCGAGGCGCACGCTCTTTGCGTGGTTTATCTTCGCGGGCAGGGCGCTCAGAGCGGGGCGCACGTTCTTTACGGGGTGCATGTTCCGAACGCTCGGAGCGAGGTGCCGAATTGGCCGCGGCTGGTTGGCCACTGCCACTGAGCTTTTCTTCTTTGAGTGCTTCCGTTGGATTTACTGGGCCCATGTTGCCCTTGCTAGCGGAAGCCGCGTCAGTTTTAAAGCCACCGCTACGACGGCGTGTGCGTGGTTTTGCAGTCGCATCTGTGCTGGGTGTGTAGCTTTCGGCTTGGCTGTCAGTTTGTTGGTGTTCTTCGAATTCTGGCATCTTATGTCTATGTTTTGGGTGTAGTTTACTGGCTAGAGCAGTCATAGCGGGTAAACGTGTCGTGGCGACACAGGAGGTGAGAGCAATGGAAGGCTGTAAAGGTTCCAGCCGACTTCCGTGACCGGGCGTAGAGCTCTGGTTCGCTTCGCGTGTCGTGGAGTGTATCGGTAGAGAAGGAAATTTTCTCTCGCAAGTGTTAAGTTCGATCTATTGCTACTTGTTGGCTGAAAGTTATTTGGATAGTGGAATCCGCTTGCTTGCGCTGAGATGTGAACCTACGAATTTGCACATGGACAAACTTGAAGAAATTTTTGCGATGCAGGACACGCTGAATAAGCGTATCGGAGTCAACACTGACGGCATGTCAGACGAAGAAAAGGCGAAGTGGGTGCTGAACTACACCCGTGCCATGCAGCAAGAAATGTCTGAGCTAATCGACTCTGTGCCATGGAAATGGTGGGCAAAATACCAAGAGTTCGATGAGCAAAATGCGAAAGTCGAGGTCGTGGACCTCTTTCACTTTCTCATTTCGTTGGCTCAAGTGCTCGGTATGACCCCAGAGGATGTTTACGAGGCTTATCTTAAGAAGAATAAGGTGAACCATGAGCGCCAGGATAGTGGCTACGTTAAAAAGGACGAAGACGACTCGAGACACATTTAATCGCGAAGCGATTAAATGACTCATAACTAACAGGTAATAACTAATGAATAATTATTAGCTATTACCCATTATCCATCACCCATTTGCGCGCAGCGCTCCCTATGACCGAAAACCCCATTCTGATTCTCATCTACGTAGGTGTGGCTGCCTATGTGGGGAATATGTATTGGGCTGATTACAAAGCCAGTAAAACGGCTGAGTCTAGTTCAGGGGCAATGCCTGGGGCACGTGCGACTACAGCGGCAGCCTTACTGATCGGTGTGCTCGGTTCGTTATTGATTCTCGCTGCAGAAACTGGTGGTGAGATTGCGCTTGGAGTTGCTGATGAGCAAAGCGAGATGGTTTGGTATTTTGTTTTCGCGATCATCTGTGCGGGTGTCGTCGAAGAAGTTGTTTTCCGAGGATATTTGGTGGTGGAGAACAAAGGCAAGGCGGCTTTGATTGGCAGTTGTATCGGGTTTTCGCTGTTGTTTGCACTGATTCATCCGCAACTCTGGAGCATGGAGGATGGCTTTGAGCTGACGCTGACGGCAAAGGGTTTTTTCAGCACTGGTATCTTGTTCGCGAACTCGTTGTGGTTTTATAGCTGTCGTTTTGGCCCGTGGAATAAAACCAACTCAATTTTTCCCTGCATGCTGGCGCACGCCGCAAGTAACCTTGGCGTCTTTGTTGTGAAGCTTGCTCAGGGCTATGTGATCTTTTAGTCGTCGCTTGGATGCCCCACACCTTTACTGCAATCGATTTTGAGACGGCTCATTCGGCCCGCTCGACAATATGTCAAGTGGGTCTGGTGCGCGTGGAGCGTGGGAAGGTGGCTCGTGAGTTCAGCATACTGGTTCAACCTCCTGGTAATCTATATAATTATTACAATACACAGGTGCACGGATTGACTGAGGACGATACTTGGAATGCTCCGTTTTTTGATACGGTTTGGCCTGAGATTCGTGGCTTCATCGAAGGGTGCACGTTGGTCGCGCATAACGGGGCATTCGATTTTTCCTGTCTTCGTAAGACGCTGGATTTCTATGGGATGTCTGAGCCGTCTTATGAGCCGCAGTGCACCTATAAGTTGTATAAGAAAAAGCTCAACGTGCTTTGTGATCAGTTTGGTATCGAGCTGAATCACCACGATGCCTTGTCCGACGCGAGGGCGTGCGCAGAGTTGTATTTGAGGCATTGTCGTCGTTCAACTTGATGTATTCGTCTGTGGAGATTCTTTGATGTTCAAGATCACTAAATTGCAGTCTAGATTTAGTGGATTGTTTAAGTATTGCTGTAATGATGCCGCAAGAAGATCAATTGAAACGTTATCTACTCAAAATCGAATTGAAGGGGGTGCACTTGCCGATTTGGCGTGAAGTCATTGTTCCTTCGGATATTAATTTGGGAGATTTGAGCCAAGTCATACAGACGGCGATGGGATGGGAAGAGGAGCATCTACATATGTTTATGAAGGATGGCGTGCGCTTCGAGTCGATGGAAGATAGTATTGAAGAAGTGGAGAACCCCGAGGAGCTTGTCGACTTGGATCAGCTGCTGAAGAAGCCGCGCGATTCGATGCAGTATGTCTATGACTTTGGTGATGATTGGATGCACACAGCCACTTTGAAGAAAGTGCTGCCCTGGGATGAGGATGCTATTTTCGTTTGCACCGACGGTAGCGGCGCCTGCCCACTGGAAGATTGCGGTGGCCCTCCTAGACATGAGCGTGCATGCCGATCTGGGGAGATCCGGTTTCCTGAAGTTTTCGAACCCAATCGGACGAATTATGCGCTGGCAGAACTATTGGATTTTTTGCGAAATGAGGAGTAACTATTTGGAGAGGTTTATGATGAACTCGAAGAGGACGGATTCTTTGATGAGGGTGAAGCTCTGGAGCTTCCTGGTTTTTCAGACTTAGGTTTCGATGGTGATGAGGTGGATGAAGAGATGCTGCATCCATATGAAGAGTTGAGGAAGCAGGATCAGCTGCAATTTAAACGTTTATTTAGTGCAGGCGAAGCGGTTCGCGCTGCGGAGCCTTGGAAAGATTTGTGGGATCAAGATGTGTTTTGCGTGAAAGACCCAGAGACGGGCTTATTGGATTTTGTCTCCGTGCTGGGACGTGCAGGTGAGGTGTTTGCGATCCATGTGCATACTGCGCCAGAGTGCTATGAATATTGGCGTCAAACAAAAGAAGGCACTTTGCCAATGGATTCGATGGACGAATTTTTGCGTCTAGTGCGAATGATTGAGCTAGAGTTTGTCGATAAGTCAGAGATGGAGGATGACGATTTAGACCTGTATTCTAAAATCGGATACAAGGCCCCTTCTCGTGGTCGTCAAAAGTGGATGCGGGTGCGTCGGTATCATCCGCGTTCGATGCCATATTTTCCGACGGCGGATCTGCTGCCTCGTCTAATTCGAGGCGCACAGTTAGCGGTGCGCTTTGTCGCGGCAGTGCGTGGGGAGGCAAATCGTGCGCAATCGAAATGGATAGAGAAGGGAGAACGAAAGGCAGATTTGCCAAAGATGTTGCCCGTATTTACTCTGAATACGAAATGTAACGAGAATGATTGGGCGGCATGGACGCTTGAGAATGAGATCGTAGATTGGAGTCCGAAGGGCTTGGCTGATGGAAGTTATCAACCGACAGAATTTGATTTGGAGCGAGTGGCGCAAATCCCGCAAACATCCAAAGAGTGGGAATGCGGCGCGATATTTTTAGAGACTCCTGTGCCATCGAAGGCGGGGCCCGTTAAGCCAGTCCTTGCGATAGTTGCGCCAACCATTATGCAGGGGATCCACCTGAGCCGTATATCTCTGCGGATATGGACGAGTCACCTGGTAGCTGTTTATGGCAGGCATTTGTAGCTACGGCGATTGCACGTGGAGAGCGTCCGAAGCAATTGAATGTGATGACGGATATTGCAGAAAAGACCTTTCAGCCATTTGCAGATGAATATGGTATGAACTTGAAGCGAGTGGAGAAGCCACAGTTGATACATCAGTTCTTTAACATTGTTCGAGGCACACTTTGAGTTTATAAAAAGAGCGTAGCAGTTTAATTAACCGTTACGCTCTGTGTGCTTTTAGATTTTGCCAGCTTTCAGTTAGAATGTCATCTGCCAGCCAATGGTGATGACTGAATCGGTTTCCAGTTGGTAGCCGTTCAAGTCTTGCCATAGGGGTAGGCGGACGTCGATGGCGATACGTTGGCCCTTGAATACACCTTTGGGCGCGTAGAGGTTGATGCCAAAGATCGCATCAAGGCGTTCGCCACCATAGTTCTCTTCAAATGCAGTGGTCACTGAACGCCCATTGGGCCCCATCAAGCCGACATCTTTTTGATCGCCTTTGAGTTTACCTGTGTAGCCATAGCTGAGACCTGTGTTGAGGCCTAACCACTTGTTCAGGTTGTAGCCTGCCCATGTGGTAAGACCGAACTTATTACCGAGCTGGTAGTCATGATCGTTCTCACTTTCAAGGCGGATGACTGCGTTGGCCTGTGCGCCGTAAGACCAGTTGCCGAATTGTTGCACGTAGGTCAGAGATGGCAAGAGGTCGACTGTGCCCGAGCCGAGTTGCATCGGCGCGGGAAGTTGACGCTTGGCTGGGCCACCCATTCCAGGTGTGGTATCTTTCTCATCGATGGATCCAGTTGGTAGGCTGAGGCTGAGCCCGAAGTGCGCTTTGCGGTTTTCTTTGAGATAAAAGCGATAGAGACCGCCAATCTTAAGGTCGCCGATGCCACTTGTTTTTGTGGTGAAGGTGGTATCTCCGGCATGGATCATGTTGGCAGCCATCTGCGAAAAGATGCGGTGATCCATTTCTGTCTCAATGTAGTTTGCCATCAACATCAGTGTGAGTTTGTCGGTGGGTGCATACATGAGGCCAAGCATGTGCATATCCATGGTCATACTCTCCGGACTCACAGTGTAGCCGTTGGCGAAGACATCGCTAGTAGACACGCGGTCGGTGCCGTGGCGCATGCCGTCCATGTTCATTTGCATGTAGCGATAGGAGACCATCCAACCGTCTTTGGCGTGCGTATGGTCGCCCATGACCGATATGGGCGCATGCTCGTCGGGTCGGCCGACGTGTTCGGGATCTGTTGCGCAGCAACTGAAAGCGGGCGCGGCTTGAGCGGCTGTGGCCGCAGTGAGTGAGATAGATAAAAGTGTTTTTGTAAAAGTGTTCATTGTGTGTGTGAAAGGAGGATTGCAATCGGTAGGGCTCGTTGTCCTCAACGAGCCGTCCATTCAGCAGCGGTTCGATAGGGATATCGCACCCTACCAATAACCAAGCATTTTGGTTCCTAGACCCGCCTCGGTGGCGGTGTCGGCACGACCATCAGCGCATCCAAGGGGCGCTTGTTTTCACACAAAGTATAAGAGGTGTCCGTTTCGGGAGCCTGTATCTGAATCGCTTGGGCAAGACCTAACATGAGGGTGAGCTTGCTGGATTCGGAAAGCTTTAGTGGGCTTTTCTCCTGTGATTCATCAACTGCGGTGATGATTTTGCACATTTCGCAGGGGCGGTCGCCGCCGAAGGTCTCTTTGAAGGCTTGCTCGATACTGCTCTCTTGTGAGTAGCTGGCGAGCATCCACGTCCATGCGCCCAATTGCAGTAGTAGCTGAGGCCCAGTGAGGAGCCAGCAGCAGAGCAGTAAGAGCAGGGTTTTGCTGAGACGAGAAAGCACGGTCAAGTAAATGGATCAGCCTAGTGCTGAATTTCGTAGGTCAGTGTCTTGCCTTCGTGCTGGATGGTGACGTGGTTTTGACCGTCATCGCGTTGCGTGGCTTCTGTGCGGCCGACGATTTGGGCGGGGATGCCGAAGGCCTCACTCTTGGCGATGATGTCTGCGGCGGCTTCTGGTTCACAGTAGATATCCATGCGGTGGCCCATGTTGTAGACGCGGAACATTTCCTCGTCGCTGGTGCCACTGGCTT
>Ga0209653_1000923_pt1 | contig 24762 bp, 28 predicted proteins | sample SaaInl6LU_22_DNA_FD_184644 | JGI IMG/M metagenome (GOLD analysis project Ga0209653, IMG submission 184644) | Marine microbial communities from expanding oxygen minimum zones in the Saanich Inlet - ESP_116LU_22_DNA (SPAdes) (version 2) | ecosystem: Environmental > Aquatic > Marine > Intertidal...
GATGTGTGCCAGTTGCGAACCTCATTGGTCTTGACCTGAGCGCTTGTGCCAGTCCACCAGTCAGGGCGTGTAGCCGTGCAGTGAACAATAATCTCATCAATCTTTCTCATGTCACTTCCTCATCATCGCTTCTTGAAGCGACTTGATTGTAGCCTGCGCCGCCGCAAGCTCCGCCTTTAGGTCGCCCATGCTCTTGAGCAGGTCTTCCTTCTCTGCGACCAGAGCGTTTACCTGCGTTGCCAGACGATCCACTTGCAGCTTCAGGGTGTCGTTAAATTCGCTGCGCTCGCTGCGATCCTTCATCATGGCCTCATGTTGGTGTTTCGCTTTGAGCGATAGTAATTGCCACAATCCGCCCGCTCCGATTAGAGCAATAGCAATAGGCATGAGCATTTCTAAATTCATTTCAGGGTCTCCCCTTCAAAAATAATCTCATAGCGCTCAGCCTCTAGTATTTGTCGATGCACCAAGTTGGATAAGTATAGTGACCATCCAGCCATCATAACACAGGCTGTAGCGTGCGAAAACCTATCGGCCCAACTCATTGCGTGCGACCCTCTGCTCGCCATCTGCATGCCTTCGGCGGTCATTACATGATACAAAGGCTCGGCTGGGGATGGGTCGTGCATGAAGTAAAAAGTCAAAACCATGCAGGACAAAACAAAGTCCAACAGAAGGAATGACTTCAGCCAATTTCTTCGCAGCCAGACTGTAGCTATGAGCACCAGTGCCGAAGAGCTAACCCACGCAAAGAGCAAAGCGTGAGGTATCATACCCACAAACATTCCAGCATAAGTCAGACCCACCAGCGAAATAGCAACGTGCTGGGCAGGCCCGTTGGCAGTGCGAATGGCTTCACAAGTTCCTTTTATGCCGAGCGGTTTCACCACGAACCTTATCCTTATGTTGGATTGGATGCTGCCCAATCATACAATGTAGAGACGCTAGTGGAGAGAGAGGTATTGTACGTTGTCGTGTAGTTAGTGGTGTAGCTTGTGATGCGACTAGTTGTACGCGATGTTGTTCTACTAGTTGTAAGGGATGTCGTTCCAGAAGTAGTAAAGGAGGTATTGAAATAAGTGGTAAAAAAGTCTTCGCCCAGATTTGTGGTCCTAGAAGTCTGCCTGCTAGTGGTACGAGAGTAGGGGAAGCTGGTAGTATAAGAGGTAGTGTAGGACGTGGTATATGATGTAGTGAGACTGGTCGTATGTGAGGTGGCACGGGATGTATTGAAGTTTGTTGTAAAAGCAGTTGTGACAGGGTAGTACCTGCTCTTTGAATAGAAATCCCCAAATGATATAGCACCACTAGACGGTAGGCCGGGCGCACCATAGTACTCTGCAATACTATGGGGCGTTGTCCCACTATACTCAGTTGCTATTTCATTCAGCGATAATGACCCTGATGCCTTAATAGTCATAGCGTATCCTATAGATATGCATTCTTATGTAACTCTCTTACACCGTGGATGTAGTCTAAGTACATAATGATGCGATCTTGCCAATCTTTGTGTAGTTGCGGGTGTATAATACCAGATTTGTAGCTGTTGAGTATACGATTAACTAAAGGCTTTGGCTCTTTTGTTGTGAACAGTAGGCTGTTTAATCCTGCAAAGGAGCCTCTATGTGCCGCTGAGTACTTATCAATAGGCTCAATGTATTTATCTAGGCATACTGCTTTCAGCGCTGACTCACTGCTGTGAGTGGTGTAGACCTTTTCTACTTGAGACATGTAACTATACATATCATCTTTACTATCTAGTATTCTTGCAGACGGTAATAGTAGCTTTTTAATTGCCTCTACTTGACCGTCAACCATGAGGGGGTGAGGTTTTATTACAGCTAACTTGCCGTGGTTTTCTACTATGTTGCGAAGCTTATTTATGCAAACAACATCATCAAATATATTGGTCCCAGTCAATACCACTAGCGCATCTGCTTTGTGATTGCTGAGCTTCTTTATCTCAACGTATTTATTGGAGCGCTGCTTTTCTATTTCATCTACATAGTGACCTACGAAGTCAACATGATCTGGATCACCGTGTATTGCAGCATCTCTGTACTGTATGGAGCTTGCATATTTGGCCAAGGGGTGCATCATAAAGCAACCACCAAAGGTGGTATAGTTTATAGTCCAGAAGTAATGTGCTTCATCAGCATTGCAGTCAAAGGAGGCTACGGTTGGATAGGATTGCATGACCTCATTGAAGAAGCTCTCTACTGGCCCCAATTCACGTAGACTCCTTGTGCGTGATACCACCCCGCCAAGCCTTACTTTATCTTCATCTGGGTGTAGTATTAAGGATGTTGTCTCTGCCATAAAAGGTATAAGCCTCTACCATATCAGTTGTTTGCAGACCCTATCCCAGAAACCAAAGTCTTTGTTCTTTATGCAAGAGGCACACTTGCCACAGCACTTAGATGAGTATGTATCTACTTCAGGTTCCCTGCAAGAGAAGGTAAGCTTGATATACTCTAGTGGCATCTCATTGTACAGTGTATATAGATCATCCTCCCTATTCTCAACACAAAGCTTGACGGAGCCCGAGGAGTACACTTCTGTAAATTTAGCAAGAAGCCTAAGTTCTTTTTCTCTTACAGGATTTAAGCTGCTATCTGGGCGTGATCTGTGATAGCTGTTTGGGAGGTCATCTCCTATGACAAGGTACTTGCAACCTCGTACCCTAGCCATGTCAATGGAAAGCATCTGTGTGCAATACCAGTCTTTCATTAAGAAAAATGACAACTCAGGAGGACTTTGAAGTGAGGATGTCATTAGTTCTACCTCTCCGCCAAGAAATTCTATCTGCCTTTGCAGTGCAGTCTGCTCGGACTTAGCACGAGTACTTGTTAGACCATCCAGAACTATATGATGCGCCTTTACAGGCCTACCATTTGAAGCTTGATGACACCTCCACAGAGTGTATGCACTATCTAAGCCACCAGAGGCTACTATAAGAGCATCTTCACCCTTCTCAACATCCGATATAACATCCTCAAAGGGTACATAGCCTAGACCCTCAAAGTCATACATACTCAACCTCTAACGTATACTGTATTATTGCCCCCTTCTCGTAGAGCGTCTATCTGCTTCTGTTGCTCCTTGACAGCTTCGATGAGCAGGCCAACCATGTTGCCGTAAGCCACAGACAGGTATTCCTCACCCTCAAGAACAAGCTCTGGCAGAACCTTTTGCACCTCTTGAGCAATCACACCCAAGCTATCCTGCCCGTCCTTCTCGAAGGTGACGCCACGGAGCTTCTGAACTGTGGCCACAGCGTTGTCGATGGTCTGGATATTGGACTTCAAACGCTCATCTGAATATGCAGTGACGTTACCCGAAGCCGTAAAGTCTCCAGTGTAAGAGCCGCTCATAGAAACCGTGACAGAGCCAGATGAGCCGCCGACTGTGAGGCCGTTACCAGCCGTTACAGCCATCACCGCGCCAGCCGCCGTGACGTTGGCTGTGTCGGTGACGTCAGCGTTGGTCTCGATGGTATCCAGCTTCGTGCCGTCTGCCGATACGTTTCGCCCATCAACATTGCCAGTGACAGATATGGCGGCAAAAGTAGGGCTATCCGCTGTCCCCACCGCTTGACCAATGTTGATCTGCGTGCCGTTGAGAGTGACGCCTGTGCCCGCAGTGTAGACTGCTGCACTGGATATTTGAGTGAAGGTGATCCCAGTGGTCCCGAGGGTGATTGCTCCAGCCGTATTCATGACGTAAAGCTCACCAGCCCCAGTCGCGCCCTCTTTCACAAAGAACGCGTCACCCTGACCAAGTGAGGCAGGGTCTGAGGCTGCGTATGTGTCTGCGTCAGACGTGCGGGTGAGAACCCAGTTGGTGCTCGCAGAGCCTGCATCGGTCACTTCGTATATTCCGTTGTGAGCGGAATTTGCCTGATTATACATCAAAACACGATCATTGACTGACAGGGCGACGCCATCAACCGTCAGCGCTACCTGAGTGCCAGAGTTTGTGAGCGTAGCTCCTACGCCATTTGTGCCGTTGTTATAAGTAGATGGAAGGTCGACAGGGCTTTCTACGCGCACGGGGTCGTGGTAGTGCAAGCCCGCTGCGGCTATTGTATCCACATACTGCTTGGTCGCCGCCTGCAAAGCGTATATCGGGTCTACGTTGAGGAAAAGATCTCCCGTCATCGTGCCGCCAGATTCGAGCAAAGCGCCTGACAGTGACGCATAGGCATTCAGCCAAGCCGATCCGTCGTAGACCCTCATGCTTCCACTAATAGTGTCGAAGTAAAGCGCGCCAGTGATAAGGGGGTTGCCATCATTATCCAGCGCTGGTGCTGAGGCTTTGGCACCCAGATAACGGTCATCAAAGTCATCGTAGCTAGACGCCGCAGCTGTAGCACTTGCCGCAGCATTGGTCTCAGATGTTGCAGCATTGGTCTCAGACGTAAGGGCGTTAGCTTCTGAGGTAGCCGCATTGGTCTCTGATGTAAGGGCATTGGCTGCACTAATAGCAGCGTTAGTCTCGCTAGTAGCTGCATTCGTTTCTGAAGTCGCAGCGTTTGTTGCAGAAGTTGCCGCATTTGTCTCAGACGTAGCAGCATTTGTTTCTGAGGTTGCAGCGTTTGTCTCGGAAGTAGCGGCCGCAGTAGCAGAAGCAGCCGCAGCAGTTGCACTAGCAGCAGCAGCCGCTGCGCTAGATATAGCAGCAATCACAGAGGAAATGTTAGCAGCAACAGTATTCACGTCAGCAACATTTAGAGCAACCGTACTCACGCTGGACATATTAGAAACTACAGCAGTTACGCTTGAAGATATGCCAGAAACGGTTGCTACATCAGAGGCGATAGCGGCAAGGTCAGTAATTGCATCCGTTGCTACAGTGCCGTCCTCGATGTCAGCCAGCGTTGCAATGTCAGCAGCAATTTGAGCAACCGTTCCAACAGTAGCAATCGTTGGCCCAACTTCTGGAGCACCAGACGTTCCATTGAATGCTAGAACCGTACCTTTGCGAGTATCAAGGGCTGGTATGATAACAGAGCTAGCCAACTCATAATCATTAAGCTGAAGCGAACGACTAGCCTTGTCATCCAAATCTGCAATCTGCGCAACGATAACATCAAGCTGTTCATTTAAAGCTGCTCGGTTAATGTCTTGACCAAAAACAAAGTCAGTCAATCTTTCCAAAGCAATGTCACGAGCAATTGTAATTATGCTTCCATTGGCAGCGCCAACAACAGGCTGCAGGAATGTAATATTGCCAGTTGATCCATTACCGCCAGAAACGGTGTAGTCACTAATCTCAGTTTTAAGACTTCCATCAACGTAGACATTAAGGTCTGCATTGTTGAAGAACTCAAAGTTCACAGTAAATACTGTTTGGCTAGAACCGCTAGCCAATGAGTAGCTTACTCGTGGATTGTTATCGGATACATCAATGGTCATGGATCACCTCGCTTTCAAGTAACTTGCATAAAGCGAGGCAATCTATCAATGCACAAAACCACTAGGACATTAGTTTGCAATGTCCGATATTTGATCTGTGATCATTCGAACACCAAGAGTGTCAATCAGCGGCATCAGCTTATACAACTCTTTTGCTGCTTCGGAAACGTTTCCACCAAAGAAGCTCGTGCCAACACCAACAACGTCAGAAACGGTGGAGGATGCAGGACCAAGAAGCGTAGTAATAAATCCAGAAGCGCTACGCGGCTCTTCAAACTTTGGATCAATAACTCGCTCAATGGCAGACTCTTGACCCAGAGTTTGCGACATAGCCATGCTGTCATAAATCATCGTGGAATAAAGAGGAGCAAGCGAAGCGTAATCAAATGCCCTTGCAAACTTACTCTTCTCGTCCATTTCATCCCAAACAAAATCGGGAGTTTTTGCCCACAAAGAAACATAGCCCAAAAGCATCCCAGCCATAACGCCAGCATATCTATTGCGAACCATTCCACTGGTGTAGGCGCCAAGAGTTTTGTTCATGCCAGCCATTGTGACTGACTGGAACTGAAACGGCAAAGTGCCAAGTCCGCTTTCCATTCGAACATAGCCCTTATACTTTGGGTCTTCTGGCAGGCTGCGAGCCCAAGGAACATTCTTGAGTGTAGATTTCTTCATGAACATTACGCCATCCACAAAGATTGGTTTGTCCGCTGGTGTTGCAGCAACAATGACGTTTGAAATGCCAGATTGCATTGCCGCTCTAAACTTCTGAATACTTTCAGAAGGCACGCCAGCGACCTCCCATTGATCAATGTTTGCAATGTTGAAGCTCTTGTTCTGAGCAATAGGGGCTCGCTTAAGAATCGCACGCATATCCTTTACCGAAATGTTGTATCGGTTCAGGTAAGCGCTTTCAAATTCAGTGGCCTCACCTTTCAGCGTTTTCTTCATGTAATCAATGAGCGTGTGCTGCCTCAGTGCGCCCTCAAAAGTTTTGAAAAACTCAGTGAGAGGCCCGAGACCATTAAGAATATGGTTGGCCTGAAGCGATTTGTTCCAGAGCGTACCAGTGTTAACCTGACGGCTCATGCCTTCTGAGTAAACTTGATGGAAGGAGCCCATCGCAAGCTCCATAGCATCACCATACTCAGTCTTCACTTGCCCCATGAGCTTGCGAAACTCTGGGTTAATAAACATCTGCCCCAAGCCCTTAATCACATCACCAACGGCGTGCTCGGACATAATCTTGCCAAGCTCAGAAATAGAAGAGGTGGCCGATTTAGTCAGGTAATTCAGCGTTGTGAATTGCTTGAGGAAATTTGCGGTGCGGTTATCCCATCTTGCTGGATTGCGAAGCTGTGTGCCTCTCAAAACGCGCTCTTCAATGACGCCAAAGTTTTTGCGAAACTCATTGATTGCATCGGCTGAATAACCGTCCTCAATAAGTTGGTCCTCAACCTCATCCCAAGCTTGCTTTGGGCTTTTGCCGTTGTTCATTTTGGCAAAGTGATAGTTGCCAGCAAAGCCTTCGACATACTTTTGCGTAAGAAGCTCAACATCGTGCTGGATAAACTCCCACATTTCTCGGTTGCTGATGTCAAGCTGGCGAGACGGAGACATAAGGCTATCAAGGAAGTCTGCCCCTTCAATGCCAAGCTCTTCGTTTTCAGTGATGCGTGTATATACATTATCAACAGCCACATCAATTTCCTGCTCGCTCATGCCAGTGAGGTCTTTGCGAGTCATCGTTTTTGTCTCTGGATTAAACTGCAATACAGAACCATCCTGACGAAACTTGGCAGCAAGGATTGCCTTAAACCCATCTGGGTTATTTCTCATGGCGGGAATGTCATAGACACGGTTCATGTATGGCTCTTGAGGGCCAGCCGCTCGTTGCGGCGCCTCTTCGTAAAGCTTCTTTGCAGCCTCATACTTTGCAAGGTCTGACTTCTTATCTTCAATGCGCTTTGTATAGGCAGTAATTGCCTCGTCATTTCTTTTTTTGACGGGTTTTGCCTTCTGACTTTTGAGCTTTGCTTCAAGCTCCTTGATGCCAATCTTCAAAACATTGATTTCTTTTTCAGCTTGCGCCAAACGACCAATCTGCCCAACAGACAGTCGTTGCTGTGAAATCTCATCATAGAAATCAGTAATGGCGTTCATAGCTTTGGCTTCGGCTGGGGAAGAAGGCTCCTCTCCAAAGACACGCTTCCGATTTGCTTCGTTGTAAAACTGGCTGAAAGTCAAAGTTGATCGCGTGACTCTTGCTTTAAGGTCAGCTGTGCTCTGCCCCATAACCCGAGCATTGGAAACACCCAGTTCTTCTGCATAAGCGTCTTTGGCTTTTGCAGTCAAAGCTCCAACGCGCCTGCGCTCAACAATGGAGTTGGTCCAAACCGAACCCCTGTTTGGAACACCAGCCATCTGGCCTTCAGTAATGCTGGCCATGTCACTGGCTGTCTCATAAGTCAGCTTCTTGAGCATATCCATGCCCTTGGAAACCTTTACGCCAAATTGCTCTGGGACGTATGACAAGAGAGCTCTGTATGGGCTTGGGATAGGGTTGAGATTGGTGATTAACCTATAGGGGTCAAACACCCCATCAACCGTTGCATCGTCAACCAAGCGAGCTTGCTTCTCAGAGACCAGTGCCTCAAAGCGAGCCTCTGCTTCGTCACGAGCCTTGAGCATATTACCAAGCTTGAAGTCATCAGTTTCACCTTTTGCCTCCATCTCATCAAGCGCTTGTTGAATGCCATCAATCTTGCGGCCCTCAAACGTAATGTTGCCGTATAGGTCTTCATCGCCCATATCGCCAAATTCTCTTTCGGCTTTATTGCGAGTAGACAGGGTAGCCACATTGTTTTGCAATTCTTCCATTGCAAGAAGATCAATGGTTCGGTTTCGATTGTTTCGATAAGAGCCGCTAAAAGCGTCAGCGCCCACTCTGGCAACACCTTCAAAAGCAGAACCAAGAGCAGCGCTGCCAGCGGTTACCATAGCAACGCTTTGAACGGCCTTTGCTGTCGTGTACGTTGGGCTACCAGCGTAATTCAAAGTTTGGTTGCCAACCTCGATACCAGCGCCCGTTGCTGTAGCGCCAGCTATCCGAGACACTGCGCTTCCAGTTTGGAATAATTCATCAGCAGCTTTTACAAAGCGCACGTTTGGAATCAGGTTGGTCGGATCAAGCGCCATGCTGAAGCCCACGTTGGCTAGGTTGGCGGTCCCGAAACGATTGAGCCTCTCCTCTTCATTGCGAATCATCGCATAATTCCACTCCATCTCCTCTTTGCTTTTGGGCTCAGAGTGAGCAAGAGCGGTTGCATATGGAGCGTATGCAGGATTGTCCTTAATGGCTTCGCCAAGAGAAAAGGAAGCGTTGTCGGGAAAGCCAAACACCCCACCTGAAGGCTCAATTCTACGAGCGGCAGTCACCAGTCTTTCTGCGACTGACTCATAGCCACTTTGAATGAGCTCTGGGAATTGAGCGGGTTCTTGGACTGAGACTTCATCGCGCGGACCAAAGACTAGATCATTCATGGCTTTGAGTTCTCCAAGTAAAACTGAATGGCTGCATTTTCGATTGGATCAAACCCTGCACCAAGAAGGTCGCCCTCTTTCATTGCCTCAAGAGCAGTTGCAAATTTTGCAATACTTGGGTCAGACGTAGAGATAGAAGGGGCTACCTCAATAAACTCAATCTCACCATAATCGTTCTGCAAGTAAGCTGTGAAGCGAGCGTTTTGGTTTGTCGAATTGTAGCTGGGAATAAATACAATCGATCTCTGACCAGCCTCTTTAGCGTATGCAGTGCCAAGATTTGAAGCTGCGCTCACAAAGCTTGATTGGCCCTGCTGGCCATATGCCGTTTTGCCTGCCTGAATTTGCTCCTCAAGGCTTGCGTTTGGCGCCATCTTTTTCCCAAGCTGGGCATAAAGATTAACTTGAAAAAGTTGCAGTGCTGCTGTGCGATCCACCTCACGAGGTAAAGCTCGCTCAAGACCAACTCTTACATTTTGACTGCTGTGGCTTGAAGGGCTGAGAGTAAAAGTATCCGTGTAGTACGCAGTAGACATATGTTGGCGCAATGTGTCTCTAATTTGTTTGGGCTGCATACCAGACTTAAACAGACCCAAAGCATAATCTTGCATTTCAGTCTGAACGCCAAGATCAGCCGTAAGGCGACCGCCTCCAACCCACATATCGGAAGCTTCCATTACAAATTCCGCAACGGTCTTACCATCCAGTGAGGCTTGAAATGTTTCTTTGTTTCTTGACCCGTCTCGGAGAGAAGCAGCTACATCGTCAAGATATTCTGAAGGAACGCCAGCAAGGCGAGCGCGGGAAATACCTTCTAAAATTCCGACTTCTTCAACAGAGAAGCCAGAAGAAGACAATATTTCTGTTCGGGTGCGTTGCGCATTTACAGGGTCTTGGTTTGCAGCAATGTTAAAAATAACATCAGAAAAGTTTTCAATATCAACAGGGCGACCCGCATAAGTTCCGCCGCGCAAGCCAGCCCTCAAAAACCTTTCGGTCTCAGGCATCAGTATGCGAGTTGAAAGCTCCAAATAGTCTCGAGCCGCAAGCCCTTCTTTATGCCGTGGATCATCAGGATTGTTTGATGCGGCAATCAATGCTGGCGTATTTGTAAACAAGTCTGAAGGCAGAGCGTTCAGATCATTGGACTGCAAAATATATTGCTCGGCAGTTTTTCTTGTTTGCTCTGAGCCTGCATCTGGAATAGAGCCGCCGCCTTCAATCGCAGAAATAACTGCGGATGCTTTGTTTTGAGTCTCAATAGCCGCTCTGCTTTTCTTGAGTCTATCGCTCAATCCACTTGCCTTCGACGCAATGGCTCCACGGTCGGCCTCAGACGTAAATGGAGACATTGCAGAATCAAGTTGGTCCTTAACGTCTTGCGTCAAGTTATTGGGCTCAGTCGGCGTAGTGATATAAGCAACCGCCTGATCAACTTCCTCGTTGGTCAAGCTAGACATAACTTCACCAATCACCGAGATACCCACGCTTTCATCAAGCTCTTTAATCAAAGCTGATTTTTCATCTGGCAACAACAAAGCATTGTCATTGATTTCCGCAGCAAGCGCATCACGCCCTTGAGTAAGCTCTTCAGAAGAAAGCGTGCCAGTAGCCAGTTCATCAACCCGAGCTTTAAAAGAATTGTTTGCCTCAGTTCGAAGATCGGCGCTCCTGTCTTTTGGCAAGACATCAAGGATAGAGTTAACAGAAGCCTTGCGTGCATCTACATTTGAAATACCGTTAAGCAGCTTTTCAATTTGAGGTCGAATACCTTTTGCATTAAGAATTGGTGTAGCATCATCGTCTACAGCCGCACCAGACGCCAACAGCTTTACCTCATCAAGCATTGGCTTGCCGCCTGCCTCCAAGCCGTTATTGGTCAGGGCGCCACGAAGAGCAACAATACCGTTTGCATCTTTCAGCTTTTGCAATGCCTCTTGATAGTCACTGCCACCATCACCGCCCTCAGAAAGCTCCAAGGCAACCTGATCAAATGGCACACCATCAAGAATTTGAGCCTCAAGATCGGGAAGCTTTAGCTCAATGAATTTATTCGCTGCTTGATTTTGGCGAGACTCAATTCCACCTTGCCATACCTTCATTGACTCAAGAGCAGAGAGAGCCGTTTTTGGCTCCGCTTTGCTCATCAAGTCTTTCATAAGGTTTTGGTGTTCTTCTGGAATGCTTGGATTCAATTCAAAAAGCGGGTCCAAAGATTTGCTCTTCAAGCCATTTTGAATGTTTGCAAAGTCTTCTTCGCTCAAGTTTGGAATGCTATCCATGTGTTTCATGATGGATGCACTCAAAACTTGATCTTGGGCGCGAGCCAGCTTGGCTAATCGAGCATTGTAGTCTTCTTTGCTTACGGGATCAGTGGGGCTGACAGGGAAGGCATCAAGAGAATTGTAGGCTGAAACAATATCAGAGTATCCGCTACTGTAAAAAAACTGATCTTCGACTTGAAGCGCAAGCGTCTTGGTGTCTTGAACGTAACCTTTAACAAAAGATTTGATATTAAGGTCTGCCTCTGTCGGAACGGAGTTCAAGAAAGTAATCTCAGAAGCCAAGCCCTCGCCAAGCTTTGAAATCATTGCTGAATCGTTACCCGCAACCTTCTTGATTGTATTGTAAACATTCTGGCCAGCCATGCTTAATTTGACTGGAGCTCCAAATTGAAGAGCAACACGAAGCTGCGTTCTGTCCTCTGGTGAAAGAGACACAAGAGCACTCGGCGCATAACCACTCAGAAAGCTTGCTGAAATCTTGCGTCGATTTTCGGGCGATACAGAGGCATCTCCAGTAAAGGTAGATACGTCCTCACCAGATTGCTCGGATAGCCCCAGAAGCTCACCAAATTGAGCCATAGAAGCACCTGCATCACCAATGGCAGCGTTTTGACCAATACTAAACGCAAGGCTTTCCCGTTCAGCATTGGCTTTGGCTTCGGCTGCTTTTTGAGCGGCCTTTGCTTTGCGAATTGCCAAGTCTTGCAGGGCAAGCTTTGTCTTGTTGAGATACACCGCGCCAGTATTATTGATGTACGCTTGATACTGGCCCGTTGCATTATTCGACATTTCAGCGAGATAGTCGGACATCAATGTCTCGTATGTCGCTGGGTTTTCGTGCTTCATCGCAAGCTCTTTGGATTTCAGGATAAGCTCCTGCTCCATTGACTCTTCAAAGCGACGATTAACAATGCGCTCATAAGCTTCTGACTGAATGCGCCCCATGCCCTTAATGTTACTTAAAGCCGTTGGCGCGCCAGTGGCGGGATCAATCCCAATAAGCATTTCATTGGCAACAGACTTGGCCTGCTCGACGCCAAGCTTCTCTGCATTCTCAGCGGCACGTTTGTAAACAAGGCCATTGATCTCATCGGCAGATCGAGCAATAGCCTCGCCAGTAATTGCTCCAGCTTTAGAGGCTCGATTTACACCGATAGGAGCGATTGAGAATTGTTTCTTCTCACGAATAACTGGCATATTAGTATGGCCTTATTTTGGGGCGCACGCTCGTAATGGGAGCGAGGCTAGATGTTGCTGGTGCAGCTGCGGTCTTCACATCATAATACTGGAAAGCACCGCTAGCGATAGATGTAAGGGCGCCAATAGTTGCTGATTGCTTGGCCGCTCTGCCTTCAGCGCGAACTGCATTTGCTTGTGTCGTTGCTTTGTTTGCTTCTATCAGGGCCATTGTTGCATTGGACTTTAAATCCTTGCCGACAATTTCTTTTTGCCTTTGCATAAAGGCTGAAACAGAGCGATCCGCACCAACGTCACGGCCAGAAGCTGCAAAGCTGGCTATGTTTGTCGACACGTTTTGATTGTAAATTTCAAGGCGATTATTACTGTTGGCAATGGCCTGCGCCTTTCCAAGCTCACGATCAGTCTCAATGTTAAATGCGTCGAGTTCAGCCGTTTGCTCCGCAGCGTTACCAGCTGCGATTTGACCGACAGCAGAAAGCGCCGTGCTTGCTAGCATTAATAGTGGGAAAGCCATTAGATTATCAACTCCGCAATGAGGCCGTTGACTTGCATCGGCAGGGGTTCTCCTTGTTGCACGGTTACCTGTGGATCACGGTTGTATCCGAGAACACGGAACTCATGCTTGCCAGAAATCGGCGCTGTGATTGACTTGCTGTATCCGTTTACCTTCACCGATGAGGTATTCACAAGATCGAGCACGGCTGATCCAATGCCACGAATGTCGCCAGTCTCAGGTCCGCCACGCATCGTTGCATCAATCGGGTTGGTTACAACTTCGGCAGTGAAGGGGATGCCAACATGGTATGTGTTACCGCTACCGCCAGCGATAGTCACAACACCACCTGATACAGCCTGACTGCCAAAGTATGAAAGGCCATCCTCGCTTACGATGGAAACAGTATCGCCATTCTTAAAGGCAGAGCTTACCGTTACTTCACCGCTTCCATTTGCAACGCCAGTCACATAACGGTCCAAGCCAATCTGGCCATCAAACTCGCAGAGGTGCATCGAGCCATCTTGACCCCACACGTTTGTAAAGATACGGCCATGAATAGCGCAGATAGAGCAGAAGCTTCCAGCCGTTGTGAAGCGTGTCCAAGAGGCTCTGCGCTCTGCTCTGTTTGAGTTAAAGGCAGCGACATCGCCATTGCCATTGGACATCAAAGCATATGACTCAGCAGTGCCAAAGCCGCCATGAGCGACTGTCATGCAGCGAGGAGATACGATCAGGTGCGAAGCAATCGTTGAGACCGCCGTGGCGGTATAAGCATCCTCACCATCAGTGTAGAGATACTCACGCACAACAGTGCCACCGTTCTGCACAAAGAGTGTGGCGCCATCAACAGAGACAGGCTGAGTAAACTCGCAGCCGTAAGGTGTCTGCAATCTGATCTGCGCATTCGTGGGTGTAATGGCTTGGTTCAAATATGTTGGGATATAGAGCTCGCCAGAAGCGCCAAAGATTTGCAAGTCTCTGTTCGAGATCATGTAACGAACTTCATTCACTGTCCCAGTCGCAGCGACCAGTGCGATTGAGTCACTGTCTTCAGCGTCACCTACGTCAAAGTTAAAAAACGAGCCAATTTGGCTCATCCAGATTGCATCTGGCTGTGCAAGTGTGCCAGCAAAGCAAAGACGGTTCTCGTGGAATGCAACCGCAGCAGGATAGCCGCGCACCGCAGAGAAAGATTGCTCAGACCAGTCAGCAGTCGGCGCATGGGTTTGCAGCCTTACATAGCCACCACCATCCTCCGCAGAAGATGCAGAACCACCTGCCGTAAAGTACCAAGTATTCTCATCAATGATACCAGCAACAGTGCGTGTCCCGTTCAGGGCGCCAGTATTAATCCCGCCAACCGCAGAAGCGTCCTCAATGACAACAATTTCACCGCCAGAATATCCATGCTGCAAGTGCGTAACTTCGACCGTCGAACTGCCATCAGAGGTACGCAGAGGATTAAGAACTGACAGGCGGATGCGCAGAGTATCAACGATATTGCCAACCGCAACAGTCGGGCTGGTGATAGAGGTGATTTCGATCTCTGATTCGTTGTATCGAATAATCGTGCCAACGTGGCCAGCAACCCAATAGTTTTCACTGACGGTCAGCGTAACGCCAGTGCCAGTCGTGGCGCTGGGATTAAGCGTAACTCCGTTTGACTGGAAGTCAGTATAGGGCTGAAACACAAGTGATCCATCAAGCCGCTCATCAAAGCTAAAAGGTGTAACATCAAAGCTTGTAAGGCTTGTCCGTATCAACATGCGAGGCATAAAGAGCGGGTGGCAGATGAACATTACATCGCCATACTGAGCCGTGGTGTACTGGTTCAAATAGTCTTGATCAAACGGCAGAGCAGCACCATTCGTATCCACGGTCACTGTATCAACAAGCGTTACATCGCCATCGAGCTCCAAGTGGAAGCATCGGATTTTGCTAGCTTCAATCGAAATGATGTATTGCTCATCATCAGAGAAGCGAAACGCAAAGAGGTGAGACTGCGCTGGGTGATTAGGGTCAAACGTAATGTCAGTGTAGTTGTAGATATGCTTCAGGCCATCACGTTTCTTGACGCTGCCCTCAGACATAACGATCATATTCTGCAAGCTTTGTGCAGAAGCAGAATAAACAGGGCTATCAGTACGCATCAAAAGCGAACCGCTGACCTCACCAAACTGAAAGCTGTTGATTGGGACACGGAGCTTTTGCATTAACTGCGCCTTTGAGCAATGAACCTTGAAGTGTAGAGCTTCTGCGTGGTCTGCCGCTGTGAATCAAGTCGGCGGGCCTGCATCATTTGCGTGGCCGCTTTCTGCTCCATGAGTTGAGATAGTGTGGCGTCTCGAGCAACAGAAGTTGCGAGCACCGCAGCCATTGAATACTCAACGGCAATCGTAAAATAAGGAGCCCAATCTGACTCCGAAGCACGATAGATGTAATCAGCAACAACCTCTTCGGTGTTTGATACATCACAATAAATCTTGTCGCCGTAGGTATCGAATACAATGGGCGAGTCATTCACTGTCACCGCAGAGACAGTAAGCGTTCCAGATGGAAGCTGGTAAGCTGCGTCAAAGCGCCCAGTCGGGGCAGAGAGAATGCGGTTAAGAACAGATTGATTGGTCGCAAAGCCCCACCGAGAGTTGGTCAGAGCAGCGCGGGCAATGTCTTCGTACATTGCATCGCAGACATCAGCCTCCACTGTTCCGTCCGTGAAAGACAAAATAGGGGAGCCGCCCATCAAAATAGATGCGCGGGAACAAATCTTAATAGCTGTGTTCGCTGTATCTGGCATGAAAGTTCGGGGGGCAAAGCCCCCCGCTCCTAATTTTAGTCAGTATCAGTTTCAGAGATGGCAGTGCCATCAGAAACGTCTACTACACCTGCTGCGTTGGACAGGACACTAACCAAGTTTGTGGTTGGTGTAGCTGTATCTGCAACGATGATTACGTCACGAACAGAAAGCATATCTGCTGCGTCATTGAAGTAACCAGCGGTGTTTACGTCTGCAATCGGGTCGGCGGTTGTGTAGAACCACAAGTCAGCGTTTGAAGCGCCGCCAATACGAGTAAGACCTGCTGCGTTATAAGCCATTATTTATATTCCTTAGTTGTTGTCGAGGACTTCGTAGATGCCGTTGCTGTCGATTGCGATAGCGCCCATTGACATCATTGATGTCGCAAGGTGCGCAACCTTCTCAGGCACATAGTTGATCTCGGTGGCAACGTCTGCGTTTACACCAAGGCCAACCGCAGTTGTGTGGTAGGCAAAGTTTTTGCCGCCAGCCACTGCCGATGTTGAGAAAATCTTGAAGCCAAGGAATTCCTTCATCGTCATGCCGCCTGCGAATGGCAGGTTCTGTGGGCCAACGTAGTCGCTTGAAGCAAATTCATTGATCGCAAACAGGTCAGCAAAACCAGCAGGTGACATAGCGATGTAACGCTGGCCATCTTCTGGAATGTCGGCTGTGCCAAATGTTTCAAACAGAACCAGAAGGTCAGCTTTTGTCAAAGCAGCAGCAACGCTTGAGATCTGAGTTGCGTTTGCGCCTGCGTCCATTGCAGCAATGAGGAGCTCATCTGTCTTGCGACCGAGTGCGGCAGCAGCAGAAGTCGCTACAGCTTGGCGCTCGTTGATGTTGACCTTCAGCTCATCGAGCTTGTCGATGTATTCCGCTGCGTAGAAGTCAGCCATTGTGGCTTCAACATTGGTGTGCGCGAGCTCCATAGGAGTTACGTTACCGTTGCGTGACTTCGTTGACGCTGTGCCAGCGCCGATCTTCTGGAAGCGTGCCACTGAACCGCTCACGTTTGTTGAGCGAACTGTGTTGCGCAGCTTGGAGCCCATGCGCTGATACGCCATGTGAACTTCAGTTTCAAACTGCTTGATAAATGCTTGGTCGATTGTGTTAGCCATTGTAGCTATCCCTATAAAAGTTGCTGTAAACGGGTGTCCGTTCCTTCACTTCTGCAAGGGTGTCCTCTCGGGCCTCTCAGTGCATCACGGGCCGTGATGTTGCTGAATGAACACTATCTGTGTCCGAAATGCAACGCACAAAATGAACGGTTAGATTGCCGTTGTCATCCTCAAAGATAAGCTCTGGCATAAATCCAAGATGCACCAGCCAGTTATGGATGAATGTATTCTCTGACCATACATTGCAAGACAGGCTCGGATAGAAGTGGTGATAGAAGTCCACCAATTCAGGCGATGCCTTTACAAAGGAGCGCCAGTGCTTGCGTATACCCTTGGCAAACATGGTCCACATGACGCCCCGATCAACGCCACATAGGGCCATAACCTCTCCGTCAAACTTAACTGCGTGAGTCATGTCACCTTCAAGCAGGCGAGGTAATAGCTCTTCGGGTGTATCTTCATAGAGCTCAACAATCTCTCGCAGGTTTTCCTTGCTGAGATTGCTTTTCAAAGCGTAAACGTCCTCAAGCTCTGCTTGATAGAGCTCGAGGCCGTGGCTTTTGAGTATGGGCTTAACCATAAAGCTTCTTAAAGCCTTCTTCTACCTGACGCACAAAGGCTGCATCACGGTGAACTGGGTGGTGATAACGATCATCCTTCATCATTTCACGCAGATCAGCCTCAGAAGCGCCAGCACTGGGCGCCGTATTGCCAGAGAATGACCCATCCTTCATGGCTTCCATGATGTGCTCAAGAGCAACGATGCCCTCAGAGCTTTCGCACATACGCTCAATGGCTGGCAGTGCATCCTTTGGGAAGAACTTGGTGGCAAACATGGAAGCCGCAGATATACGATCAGACGCATTCTCGCCAAGCTTGGCAGTCTCAGCCTCAAGGTCAGGAACATCAGCCATGCCAGATGCCATATACATCTCGATGCCCTTCTGGAACTCGTCTTGGCTGTAGCCATTCTCAAAGGCGTGCTCTGCCCACCAGTTAAGAAGCTCGCTATCAACCGCTGACTCTGGGTCTACGGTCTCTGGAAGCTGATAGTCGCCCGCTGTTTCGGGTCGCTCGGCGTAGGCTTCCTGCTGTAGCTCGTCCATAATGGACTTACGGAGCTCTTCGTCTTTGGCCCCAATCTTTGACTCAAGGGCTTTGTATGCCTTGGCCAAGTCTTCTGGTGATTTGTATTTCTCTGGGAGCCACTCTGGGCGCTCACCTTCATTTGACTGTTGCGTTTCTGCAACAGTCTCCGTGGCCTGAGCTTCCACTGCCTCTGGCGCTGCCTCTGCTTCGCCCTGCATCAATGATTCGGTCATGTCTTACTCCTGTGTCCATGTGAGATACGCTGCTCGATCAAGCCAACGATGTAACGCTGGCCCTCGATGTGGCGCAATTCTTCTGTTGTGACATTGGGGCCGTTGACCATCTCGATGGTGATGGAGCGCAGATACCGAAGAACCTCTTTACCTGTGGGGCTTTCGAATATCTGCGCTACATTTTGACTGATCTGTGAATCAATCTCGGATTTACGTTGGTATCCGTCGATACCAATATTAACCTTGTTGCTCAACGGGCATCCCTTGCTGTTGCTGCGCCATTTGCTGCGCTATTGCAGCTATTTGTTTACGCTGTTCTTTATCTCGAATCAAGCGTTCTGGCACACCAAACTTTTTGGCAAGGTAAACGGCGGACTCTTCACCGTCGATAAGCAGTTGAAGCATCTCTGGTCCAAAGGCGCCACCAACCATCTCGAGGAAGCGAGCAACCGTTGTGATGTCTTGGTTTGCTTGGGCCTGAGCAAGCGGAGAAGTCGCACGAATTTTGACCTCACGGCCATTGACCGTTGGCAATTCAATGCGACCCTGCTTCTTCAGTATATAGATCACACGCTGAATAACAGGCTGAACAAGCTCTGACTGCAAGCGACCAAAGGCAGCACCCATGCGGCGAGACAGGTCAGCCATGCGCTCTGCAACCTCAGTCGCAGTGGCAGGTGTTTTGTCTGGATTGCCAAGCATATCGTTGTAGAGAGCGTTCTTAATATTCAGGCGCATATCACTGAGAACAAGCTGCGCTACATCAAAGCGGCCAGCCGCCTGAATAGGCTGCAAGCCAGCACTGCCCATTGCCTTTGGAATGATAGAGCCTGGAACAAGCTGGATTGTATCAGGGTTCACAACGCCATCATCTTCCATTTGATAGATGCCAGAGATTGCCATTTGCGCATTCTCAAGGATCAACTCAATGGTCAGGTTCGTGGTCTTGATTGCAGACAACGCATTGATCAGTGGGCCACGGCCATAGACTTCGCCAGCGCACTTGGTCCAGCGGAAGCAGACATATGGATTGGCGCCAACACCCTGCATCTCTTTCTTGTGAAGAAGAGTTTTTGTGGTCATGCAGATTGCATAGTGCAGGTAAGCCTCTTGATTGCGCTTTGCATAGTCTCGGCAAACTACCTCAAGCACATCGGTTGTGCCTTCTCCACCCATGTGCTGCATAACCTGCTTATCAAACGTGGCGTTTGGATAGAGCAGATCAAGGTGAGCATAGCGAACCTTGTGGCGAACACGATAAACGTGGTCGATGCGATCATCTGGGCCAGTATCAAGAACCACATGAGGCAAAGGAATGGCGGAGAATACGATTGGGTTGAGCGCATCCCCCTCTTCAACCGCAAGAACACCTGTTCCAACTGCCAAGTCCATGAACGACTCATGCACTTCTTGGCCAAAGTTTGAGTTCTGAATAATGTCAAAGACGTATTCAGTCACCTCATCGAGCTCATTGTCTACTGCGTCACGCTCTTCAGGCGGGACTTCACTGCCTGAAATCAGATCGGCCCAGCGTGCAAAGTTTGGAACAATGCCGTGCTGCAAGCGGCTGGCAAATTCCTGCACGCCGACAACCGCAGTCTCATCAAAGATTTTATCATCTCGACGTTGACCCGCAGTCTCGGAGTAGAACGACTCACGTTGAGGCAGTGCATACTCATAGCACTCCTCAAACAACGGAACCCAGTTCTCACGAAAGGCTTTGGCCTTGTCGTAACTCTGGAGGTATTTCTTTGCGATTTGATCCATTAGTTAAACCGCTGCAAATAGCCCGCGCCGCCGCCTGAAGAGGTGAACAAAGAACGACGACCTTTGCCGCCACGCTTGCCCTGACGTTGAGTGCGAGCGCTCAACGCATTACTAATATCTTCGCGCTTTTCTGTCGCACGTTCCTCAACCGCCTCACGTTTTACAATGTCAGTTTCTACACGCTGCTCTGCTGCTGCTTGTTTTTCGGCCTGAGAAGGCCCTCCGCCAAAACACATAATGAATCTCCTTCTGGTTTCACACTGATACGCACAGAAAACCGAAGTCTTCAATGCACAAACTAGAGCCTAGACCAAAGGCTCGGCTTCTTTCGTTGCTTCGGGCCGCGAGTAAACACATCGAAGTCACGCTTGGCAACCGTTGGCTGCGCTGGCTTCTGACTATTCATCAAGGCTCGGCCCTCACCAGCACCCAAGAAGAGGTATTGAGCCGCATCGTGAATGTGAGAGAACATGTTTTTGTCTGGCTTGTCAGCATACCGCTCGCCAGAAACCTCCATACGCTTGTAAGCATAACCGCCCTCAAAGCCCTTGATCAACTGTTGGCAGCGAGGGTCGATCAGAAGCACAGGCTTGCCCTCAATCATCTTGGTAAGCTGCGAGCTTACCGCTTCAAGGCGTAGATCAACGGAGTTTGAAGGTGCAGGGAAGGCTCGAAGGCCAGCACCGCGCAAGATATGGAAGGGCGTAGACTCATCGGTCTGCGCTCGGAAGTCACCAGCAGGGTCACCAATGATAATAGCCTCAGAGGCCGCAGAGAAACGTGTCGCAAGCTCATTTCTCAGCACCTCTGCGAAGCGCACGATCCCCATATCAATTGCTACGATCTCCGATTGCAAGAACCAACGGCCTCGAACCTTCTGGCCAAGCACGGCGGCAGGCGTAAGACCGAAGTCAACGCCCACATAGACTGGGTGTCCAGCCGCAATGGGTATCTCTTCTTTGGCAACGTGAACTTCTGGGGCAAACATTGGATACACTGGTTTGCCTTCCTGAATATGGCCAAGCCTATTCATCACATAGACGTCAATCCATGATTTGGTCTTACCGCGAATGAGGTTCGGGTAATAGCTCTTCATCATATTGGCTTGGTTCTCGGCGACTTTGCTCGGAACATAGTCCTGAATCTCGCCATCCTCGCCCTTAACCTCTGTCATGCCAGAAGGCTGCGTAAAGAACTCCCAGTTATCGGGCTTCACCAGCATCTTGGCCTGCTCACGAGGAATATGATCTGGCACTGGAACCTCGCCAGACATAATCGGCCACCAGTGATCCTCTTCAGGAGCGTTGGTATCCGCTATAACACCAGTCCAAGACGGGCCACCGTCACGCATAGAAGGATAACGACCCACACGCATGGTGCAGGCGTCAATGATGCTCTTTGGAATCTCACGAGCCTCGTTAATCCAGATGCCGGTAAGCTCAAGAGACAGAAGTTTCTTCACATCTTCAGGCCGATCAAGCGCAAGGAAGATAACCTCGAGCTCAATGTCGCCCTTCTTGATGTTGTGAGTGTATGGAACCGACCAAGTGAACTTGCCCCAGTCTGATTCAGGGAACCAGTCCAGCCAAGTCTTGATTGTTGTGGTGCGAAGCTGTGGGTTGGTGTTACGAATGATTGCCCATCGGCTTTTCCGCACCCCTTCTGCATTTGGCTTCTGCTCCAAGGCACGACGAAACACCTCGATGCAGCAACCAACAGACTTACCAGAGCCAACAGGGCCACGAATGCCACGGAAGAACGTGTCGTTCTTCATAAATGCTTTCAGCACCTCGCCATCTGGCTTGTATTTGAAGTCAACCATCTCGCTTCAGTAGGCTCTTCTTCTTTGGAAAGCCAGCCTTCATGTTGGCATAAGCCTTGTCACTGATCGTGGACTTTGACTTTGGACGACTGATGCCCTTCTTCTTGCGAGCATTGATGTTTGCGTAAAGACCCTTCTTCATAGGCTTTGTATCCCGCTATCAACGCCAACCTTGATCATTCGGGCGGCAACCTCTGGGCCAATCGCCTCAATGATCTTGTCGGCTTCGTAATCATTCACAAAGTCCTTCGGGTGATGCTTCATATGCACCACCTTCACGACCTGTCTAAGCGTATCTCGCTCACGCTGAGAAAGAGTATTGATAAAGCTCATGATTTATTCGCCCTCCGCAAGAGTGACTTCTCAAACTTGCGAATCTTCTTCGTGCGATTGTATTCCGCTTCGGTGACAACACGTTGCTTATTGCGCTCTTTCTCCAGATAATCTGTGGCCGCGTCTTCGCCTTTTGTTTCAGCAATCAACTTGCGCTGAATGCGGTGGCGAGCACGAAAGGCCTTGTCGTTCTGGGAAACCATGCGGTCATATCTGGCCTCCATGTTCTTTGTGGGCGAACTTCCTTTAGGCATATCTCAATCCCATGCTGTTGTGCGCTTGGCGCTTGGCTTTTTCTTCGCAGGCTTCTGCATAGAAGAAGAAGGTTTGGGTGTCTTCGGTTTCTCATTAACCCAAACCAAAGGCTTTGAGACAGGCGTTCGGGTCTTCCCGCTATATGTTGTGGCGCCAAGCTGGTGAGTTTCCCCATTCCATGCAGCACCACTGCTCTTCAATACCCACATTATGCTTTCTCCGCATTCTTGTTGCGTTTGATGGACCGATTCGCAGCCCTTGAAATCACACGAAGGTTCTTCTTCGAGTTGTTCTTTGGGTTGCCATCCTTGTGGTCTACATCTTTTCCGTCGCCACGAGAAGCCTTTCCAGACTTCTCCATCTCATACCGAGCCTTCTTGCGAGCACGGTTCGCAGCCATTCGAGACGGTGACTTGTCATACTTACCCTCGCCATTCGCGGAGTAATCTCTGACGTAATTCTTCCCGCTAGGCATCGGAGGCCATCTGCATCATAGGAGCCAGCAAAGAGCGCCGCTTAGAGCCAGTGCGAGCCTCACCATACTTCGGCCCCTCTCGCTTTACCTCCCCAGTCATGCTGAGAGAAGGAAGATCACCGAAGGTCGGCTTGATCTTCTGATATCTTTCTTCGGCACTCGGGCCGCTAGAACCACCACACATCTATTTATCCTTCGCCTTGTTTCTCTTGCTGATCGCTCGAGCCTTCGCCCTAGCATCAGCCTTGCTGCTTGCACCCCAAGCCTTCAAGCTGAGAAGAAGACGCGTGGGCTTGCCCTTCTCGTCACGCTCAGGCCCCTTCATCCCTGCCATCCTCGCCAAGAAGGATGCACGCCGTGGATTGTCTCCACTCTTAACAGGAGCCTTCAGAGTACCACCCTTGTAAGAGTCACGACCCTTCTGGTTCAATCCCCCGCTTGGGTTCTTGCCCGCCTTCCGCTGCCACGCTGGTGTCTTTGCCATATCCACTGCTCTTCATCTGCTGCTTTGCAATTCGTGTGTCAGACTTAACCGACTTCTCCGCAGGCTTACCATATCTATTCATGCCATTCTCCGCACTTTTGTGAACCAAAATAATTCTGGGGGGTTGATCGAGCTTGTAGGGGAAAAAATGTTTGTGAAGGACCACTTAACTCTACTAGGTCTGCGGTTTTCCCCCCACCCCCCTCTTGCACACTACCACAGGGGAAAGCTTTCCCGTGCAGCAGCGAACTAGCTCAGATCAATCGACACCCTAATATCACCAGCAACCTGCACCTGTGATCTATCTATAGGCTTATACCCAGCCCTATCCAGCAAGTCTTGGCTAGCCTGAAGCTGCACATACTCACTCTTAGCGCTCTGTGACAGCCTGCGTGTGGTATTCAGGGCTGCTACAGCACTAAGACCAAACTCCTCATTCATCCGCTGCATCAGGTATTGCTGCACGTGTGGTAACTTCAGTGATCTGTAAGCACTGACATATCCAGCCTTGCCCGCTGCGTATCCTGCTGGCTCTGCGGCCTGTGCTGGCTTCAGTCCTTCTGTTACCATTATATCAACCAAAGCCATCTGCTTGTCGGTTAACTTCTTCAAAGCTACGTTGCTCATTGTGTCTCCTTACTGACCCCCCTCTCCCTCTCTCCCCCCGTTCATAGCATCGTCTATATGCCCTGTGTCAACGCACAAAGAGGTCTCTTCCTCTCATGGGTTCGTCTCTGTTGTTGGGCTGCTACAGAGCCACCTTTGGCGTCTCTTCCACAGGTCGAGTGAGCCCTTTGGTCTCCCTCTCCATGCAATGAGCCCTTTGGTCTCCCTGCATTTCCTTTCTTGGTTTAAGAGGGAAAGGGGTTAATTGGGCAACTAACAACATTACATAAAAAAGCACAAAGAAGAAGTGGTGAGCCACATGCTCGTATCGGTTGGGTGTCCCTCTCTTCATTGTCTGTCCCGCCTGTATCCAAGCACAATCTTCCCCTGTCCCTTCGGGCCATTCCTCGCGCAACAAGATTCTGCTTGCAACCGATACAACCATGTCGCTCATGAATGGGTGTAATCAAAGGATTATGCAGAAAGGATCAGAGATGACAGACAATCAAGAGAAAAGCCTGCTCTTCATAGTATTAGACATGATCAGGCTCTCAGAAGAAATAAGTGAAACACACGAAGAGCTTTCAGTAAAACTCAGCAACACATCACTTGAGCTCACAATGATGATGAAGAAAATCCTTGTAGAGACTAAGCGATAGCTTGGACTTGCCTGACACCCCCACAGGGGACCCCCGTCAGTCAATCGCCTCTGGCTCTACAGTGACCACCTCATAGCTTGCGCCTCCAGCGCTGGTTGCATCAACCACTGCGACCAGAACAATCGTTGCTTTCCTTGCTGAGAAAACAGAGTTCGAATGTCGCACCCTATACCTAGC
>Ga0209653_1000937_pt1 | contig 24536 bp, 13 predicted proteins | sample SaaInl6LU_22_DNA_FD_184644 | JGI IMG/M metagenome (GOLD analysis project Ga0209653, IMG submission 184644) | Marine microbial communities from expanding oxygen minimum zones in the Saanich Inlet - ESP_116LU_22_DNA (SPAdes) (version 2) | ecosystem: Environmental > Aquatic > Marine > Intertidal...
TCCTGAACCATCGAATGAAACCGCACTTGCGGTAATATCTCCACTGATTTCGAAGTCCCTATTAGTCTCTAATGTGGTTGCTGTGTCAGCGTTACCTGTTAAATCACCAATAAAAGATGTTGAAGTGACAGAAGTTAACCCATCTAAAGTAGTTGATGAACTACCTAATGTAATTACAGTTGTACCAACTGTGATTTCATCACTATCTAACTCTACCGTTAATTGAGATAAACCGTTAGATGAAGTAGAAATACCAAGACCTCCGACAACGTCAAATTGAGATTCAAGATTAATTGTACCTGCAGAACCACTATCAGCCGCAAAATACCATCTAAAGTTATCTAAGTTAAAGTCATTACCATCATTCAATGTAATAACTAAATCACCGTTAGTTAATGTCATTCCAGTCGCAAAGGTATCAGAGTTTGTTGTTGAGAAACCTGTGATTGAGAAGTTGTTTTCTAAACCGTTATTTACTTCTAACTCTAATGTCCCTGTTGCCAAATCTAATGTTGCACCTGTAATGAAAGGTAATTCAACACTACCTGCAGTGATATCACTACCTTCATAATCTAAAGACCATGAACCTGATTGACCACCTGCATAAGTTAAACCTGTTAGTGCTGTGATATCGTAATCAACCGTTGCACCACCATTTTTGGTTACTGAGATTGTGTTATTTGCTTCCGTAACACCTGTTACGAAATCTGTTCCTAATGATAAGGTAACGGTGTTACCATCATTCTGTGTTAATGTTGCGTCACCTGATGCTAAATCAAATGATGCAGAATCCACATGAAGATTGATATCTGTCAATGTGATTGTAGTACCATCGTATTGTGTTAATACTAGGTCCTTGTCTCCTGTTCCTGACAACGTTGCTCCCGTAACAAAGTCACCAGCGAACGTGGCTAATGAGAGGTCTTTAACCTCATTTGACGGGTCAATTGCCAAAACAGAAAGTAATGTTTGGTCCGTTGCTACGTTGCCTAAAAATGTAGACCCCGATACTCTTAAACCATTTCTAGCTACTAATTCGTTTGCCATTTTTCTGTTTTTTTAATTAGTTTATATAATATGTTTTATTATCCTAATATCCCAGGTCCCCCCTGAAATATTGGCTTTTAACAATGCATTTTCATCTGTCAACTCCATACCCCATACGAAGTTTGTTGTGTTCCCAATATCTACCGTTGAGAAATCATTGTATCTTATGGTTGTTCTATCCCATACTGATTGAATTGTCCCTGCTCTGTAATTTGTTCCATCATCAATAACGTAGTCAAAGAACGCCCCTTTATAAGTAGTAGCATCAACAGTATCTATTATTGTTCCACTTACTGAGACCGTACTTGTCGTTGAGGTCCCTATATGAGTAAGTATTTCTAACCCTGTTATAAGTGTAGAAGTTCCATCGTTATTTCCTAAAGTAATTTCACCGTTTGAGTAAGTTCCACCTGTAATGGTTGGTGCAAAACCTGTAGCACTAAAGTCAACACCATCATTTAATCCTAATGTTAGTGTTTTACTTAATTGATTGTAAGAAACACCTGTTACGTAAGTATCTTCAGTAGTTCCTGTTGTAAATCCTGTTACTACTACCGTACCAGCGTCGTTTCTTGTTAAAGTAAGACTACCTGTTGAATTATCGTAATCACCACTAATTACATACACATCTGCGGACTCAGGACCTGAAATCGTAATATCAGTTTCAAGACCACCAGCCATTTTAAGTATTATGTCAGGACCACTAAATGTTCCTCCCGTAATAAACGGTAAAAGAGTCGTACCTGAGGTACTATCAGTTAAGTCTTTAGTTACTCCCCATTCACTATTATAGGTAAGGGCAGATATTGCAACCTCACCCGATAAACTATCATTATACGAAATAACACCGTTCGTGTTAATAACTAAGGCTCTGTTTTCTGTAGAACTTGAAATACCTTTAATGGTTACTGTACCACCTCCCGATGAACCACTTAAAACTAAATCTGTTGATGTTAATGATAACCTTTCACCTGTCCCCCCAATAATGTCTAAATCATTACCATCTAAATTAAGAACTCTACTACCATCTAAAGTTAAATCAGTATTCGCAATATTAGTGTCAACAATACCTGACGTAAATCCTGTTACATTAAAAGTCCCACCTGTTGTATTTGTAAATGTCGCAGTTCCCGTATTATTATCATACGTACCACCTGTTACCGTAATATCTGTTCCGTAGAATATTCTCCATCTCGCATTTGAACGAGTAACACCACTTACACCCTCAATTGAAGAATCTAACCAAGCATCAATTAACGCTGCACCACCAGGTGTTGAAGTAGTTACTGTAGTACCATAATCAGATTCGGTAATAGACTCACCGGCACCGTCCCATAGTGATTCATAATTGGTAATGGTATACTGATATGTTAAGTTTGTTTCGTGAACATAAACTAACATACCTAACCTTCTACGACCAGTAGAAATGTTATCAGAGTTTAAGTTTACAGTGTCAGGTAAAAATGGTAGGACTCTCTTTGAATAGTTAATTGGTATGGTATTACCCGTAAATTCAATTAGACCCGTTTCTCCTTCAGGTATAGTAAAATCTAAATCGGCAAGTGTGTACACTTCCATGTAACCACCAATCTGTAACACACTAAAATTACTACCAAAGACCTTATCTCTAGCAACCGAACTCGATGCGTCAAGTTGTGATGATGTTAATGGATTTTTATATATAAACGACATTTACTATTTTATTTTATAAATACTTTGATATGTCCAATCAAAAGTTTTTTTTTAGTTATTTTTTTAAGCCACCGTATTACCTTTAAAGTATATGGTGTTGTTACCATTATCAAAATACAAACCTGAACCAACAGTGTTTGTAGTATATAATCTGTACGTTCCATTAGCGAATGGTCCACCAGGATTTACAATTGTACCTAAATTATAAACACTACTCATTACTGATGTTGTTAACGTAGCAGGTCCATTACCATTTGAATAATCTATAATAGTTTGTCTATTTCCTGAACCAGTACCACCAATAGACTCATCAGGAATTAAGAACGAGTAATACACATTTCCACTCGCAGTTCCTGCAGGAATTTCAGTTGTAAAGAAGTTATATTGAGTAATTGAATTACCCTCACTATCTGTACCACCACCCGTTTGAGGTATTGTTTGTGATATAATTGATGGAACATTTCCTGTTCCTGCACTCGCAACGAAGAAGTTAACATAATCTGTAACATCTTGTAAATCAGCAATTGCTGTACCTGTACTAAATCCAAAGAAATTAGTTTGACCTTGATTACTCATATATGTACCAATAGCTGCAGCTAATGATGATGGTTCACTGATTATATACGCCGGCGGTAATCCTGCTTCACTAGGTGTTGGTGTAGGTGTTGGTGTTGATGATGGTGTAACACTACTTGTTGGTGTTAATGATGGCGTTGGAGTAATACTAGTACTCGGTGTAATTGATGGTGTCGGCGTTACCGAAGATGTTGGTGTTACAGTAATACTAGGTGTTACCGATGGTGTAGGTGTTATACTACTTGTTGGTGTAACTGACGGTGTTACAGTGATAGATGGAGTTGGTGTAATCGATGGTGTAGGTGTTATACTACTTGTTGGTGTAATCGATGGTGTTACGGAAGATGTTGGCGTAATTGATGCTGTTGGAGTTATTGAGCTACTTGGGGTAATTGAAGGTGTCGGTGTCGGTGTTATACTACTTGTAGGTGTTACTGAAGTTGTAGGTGTTATCGATGGGGATGGTGTTACACTACTTGTCGGAGTAATAGATGGGGTTACGGAACTAGTCGGAGTTACCGATGATGTCGGTGTGATAGATGCAGTTGGAGTAATAGATTGTGTTGGTGTGACACTATTAGTAGGTGTAATAGATGGTGTTGGCGTTATACTACTTGTTGGTGTAATCGATGGTGTTGAAGTTACAGAACTAGTCGGTGTTACCGATGTTGTTGGTGTAATTGAAGGTGTTGGACTTAGTGAAGATGTTGGTGTAATTGATGGTGTAGGTGTTATACTACTTGTTGGAGTTACTGAGTTACTTGGTGTAATTGAAGGTGTAGGAGTTGTAGTTGCACCTGGTGTTTGTGTAACTGTTGGAGTTACTGAAGATGTCGGTGTAATAGATGGGGTTGATGTGATTGATGGTGTAGGAGTCACACTACTCGTTGGGGTTATTGATGACGTAGGAGTAATCGAAGAAGTAGGCGTTATACTACTTGTTGGAGTAATAGATGTTGTTGGCGTAATTGATGGAGTTGGTGTTATACTAGCACCAGGTGTTTGTGTAACTGTTGGTGTTACTGAAGACGTTGGTGTGATAGATGAAGTAGGTGTTATAGATGGTGTTATTGTTACACTACTAGTCGGCGTAATTGATGGTGTAGGTGTCACACTACTTGTTGGGGTAATTGAACTGGTTGGAGTTATAGATGGAGTCGGAGTTTGACTAACACCTGGTGATTGTGTAACCGTTGGTGTTACTGAAGATGTCGGGGTAATACTACTTGTTGGTGTTATTGACGGAGTTGAAGTTACTGTGGTTGTTGGAGTTGGTGTTGGTGATAAATCACCACCTGTTGGAGTAACTGTTGGTGTCGGCGTATTTGTAGGACTAGCAGTAACACTTATAGAAATTGACGGAGTTACTGAAGGTGTTACACTTACTGTCGGACTAACACTAATACTAGGCGTAATTGTCGGCGTGTTTGTTGGTGTTGGTGTTGGAGAAACATTATCATCATATACAACAACTTTTTTAGATACTGTTTCATTATTACAACCCGTCTGTTTGTTAACAACAAATATATCATATTCAATACCTGTCGGTGAGCCAGGTAAAGGTAAAACAACACCCGCAGTAATTTGGTCACGAGTTTGACCTGCTTTGGCTAAGTTTTGAGGATTACTTGTGACTCCTGAATATATATCAAACGGTCCTATTGCATTAGAACTTAATGTTAATCTAATTATTACTTGTGACATCTACTTTATTTGTTTCTTATATAAATACAATCGAATTATAAAATACTTTTTTTTCTATTTACTTTTTTTATGCTTGGCAACTTACACATGAATTCCATGGACCACCTGAAAGTGTCACATTTGGTGTGTTATCCACATAAGACTGAACCATATAACATACTAAATTAGTTCCCTTAACAACCTCATTATTTTGAGGTGGCGTACTTAATCCTGAAATATCACCATAATATAAAGTAACGGGACCTGTACAGTTATTGAAATCGTTAATTTCAATCATAGACACAACACCTGTATTACATAATTCACATGAGGCGTTTTGTTGAGTAACTGTTAATGTTGGTGTAGCAGTGGTCGTAGATTTAACAATATAACACTTATTATCTTGTGATACCTTAACGTATGTGTTAACATTTAACGGACCAATACTTGAAGATGCTACGTAATCTAATTCAACCTCCGAACATGAGCTACCATATAATACTTCCCTAAGTACATAATTAGTTACCTGAGGACATGGATGTTCTTCAGATGATGTACACTCATCACAGTCTAAATACGCCCGATTAGGGTCACCATTCCACGGATTACCATTATTACCTATAAATTCACCATCCATAATACCTAAATCAGGCTCAGTACCAGTTCCTGGTGCGTAGAAACTAACACATTGGTCATCGATACCTGTTTGATATTGTAAATATAATGTAGTTCTACCCGCAACAATTAACTGATTAATTTCACTCTCCAATGTTGGGGTCACCTTCATTTTATATTGTCTAGCATCATCTGTTTCACAACACCCTGAGAAGTATATATAAACATAGTTTTGTGATGGTGTAGGTGATGGACTAATCGATGGTCCTGAACTAGTTGGTGTAGGTGTTGGAGTAGCTGTTTCAGTAATCGATGGTGTAGGTGTTGGAGTAGCTGTTTCAGTAATCGATGGTGTAGGTGTTGGTGTGGTTCCACATGGGTCACCAGCACATGAACCAAAAGAACCATAATTCATAGATGGAATACCTAAATTATACGTCATTGACGGATTCCAACCATTCGGCTCATAAGGTGGGAAGTTAAATGTATCTGCAGTATATAAAACATCATCTTGCCAAGACCTTACTTCCTCAACAACACCATCGTGTGTACATAAATAAAACACACCTAAACTAACGACAGCAGTAGTAGCACTAAAAGTAACTAAAACATTATCACAGTTAAAATAATCAATTTCTACAACATTATTTGGGTTATTACCCGTATTACCTGTGGCGTAATAAGTAATATTGGTATCAATTTCTAGACATTTACAACCTTGAGTAGGTGTTGGTGTATTGGTAGGAGTATGTGATGGTGTAACTTCAGGTGTTGGTGCAGGTGTACCAGTATTAGATGGTGTTACATTAGGCGTTGAAGTGGGTGTCCCTGTGTTTGTTGGAGTATTTGTATTAGTTGGTGTCGGTGTTGGTGTATTTGTGCCTGTCGGCACATTTGTCGGTGTTGGTGTTTGACTATTTGATGGTGTCATAGTAGGTGTGTTTGATACTGTCGGAGTCAGTGTAGGTGTATTTGAACTACCAGGTGTATTTGTTGGTGTCGGAGTCAGTGTAGGTGTTGAACCATCAGAGTCACAAATTAAAGTTAACTCAACCTTAGCACCTAAACTAAATTGAGCACCACGTAATGGGTCTTCGTCACCATCACAGTTAGAAATAATTGTTAATTGATTAGTATTCACATCTAAACTAAAACTTTCAATTTCAGTCACCGTAGACAAAATAGTATTAATAATATTTACCCAATCAGAATCATCAGGATAGTCAGATAGTGTTGTTCCTGTGTAAAAACTTTGTGAGGTATTTAAAATTACACCTGTAGTTCCAGTTATACCTATATTAACATAGAAAATAGACTCAACTAAATTACAGTTTGTGTGTCCTGACGTTAAATCAAAAAACGCTTCATTTAACATCTCTTCAAAACCTCTTTTATTTCCTGAAGTAGTAATGAAATCCTGCTCACAAATAGAATTTAACTCATAACAAGTCACTCTATTATTATCACAGTTAATTGTAACACTTTTTGTATCGTTACAACCATTACTATCAGTAACAGTTACAGTATATGTTCCACCAGGTAAATTACTAACACTACCACCCGACTCACCTGATGGTAAGTTAGATGACCATGTATATGTGAATGGTGGTTCACCGTTATAGATTGTTACCGTTGCAGTTCCGTCATCACCTAACACACAATCTGTTTTAGAAAGTGAGAAATCAACACCGTTAGTTTGACTAATGTTTAATGTTTTACTTACCGTGCAGTTTTCATTATCTGTTACAGTTAATAAATAAGTCCCTGAAGCTATATTACTTATTATTGGCTCGATATCATTTACATCTATTTGTTGATATACTACTTGTTGTAAATTTACATTTGTTAATATGTAATCAAAAGGATATTTTAATGTTTGACTTCCCTCAGACACAAAAACCTGTATTTGACCATTATTTTGTCCACATGTTGCTCCCGTAATACTACTAACTACCGTGAATTTATCCTCATTAGCAACTGTTTTTTGTGTTGTATATATACAGTCACTATTGAATTGTATTTCAATATCATATGTTCCTGAATCTAAATTACTAAAAGTATATGTTTGACTAGATGTGGTTATTGATTGGGAAGAACCATTATCATCTGTTAATGTGTAAGTAAATATACCCTGTGGTGCATTAATGTTAATTTGAATACTACCAGATTGACCACAATCTGAGTTGGTAACATTTATAGATACTACACTAAAACCAGCAGTTGAGATGACCGTCCCCAATGCTGTTGTCTGACACGAACCCGCATCTGTTACTATAACAGAATGAGCACCTGAACAAAGATTTGACATTAAGAATGTCTTACTTTGTGTAGTTAATGTTTGACCATTACTACCAACATAACTATATGGTGCAGTTCCACCTGTTATTGTCACCAATAATTGACCATCACAACTAAAACAATTTGCCTGTGTCGGTATTACAGAAGCAACACCAATAGGTTCACCAAATCCAATATTAAATTCATTAAATTTTACACAACCTAAACTATCTGTGACTGTTACTGAATAATCTCCTTGAGTTAATCCTGTGGCCGTTGACGTTGTCTGACCGTCAGACCATAAATAAGTATAAGGACCTGTTCCTGTTAAACCTGTCACGGTAGCCGAACCATTACCTTGGATACATGGTGATTCATCTATTGTAAATAAACCAAAATCTAACTCTACACTCTCTTCTATTACCACCGATTCAGTTTGTGCGGTTGCACCACCAAAATCCGTTACAAATGCATAATAAATACCACTTGGTAAATTTGAAAATCCATAGGTTTGTGATGGAGAACTAACTGTTTGATTTAAGACTCCGTTTCTGTATAATTCAATATTATAAGGTAAAGAGTTTGAAGAACCATTTACGTTAAGTTCACCTGTGGTATCGTCACCACATGTTGTCCCTGAAACATTGTCAATGTTTGCACAAAAACAACCGTCAACAATAACGTTTATAAATAAATCTTGATTTTCACCACCTGAACTATCATTTAATCTGAAGATATATGTTCCTGCACTTAAATTATTCCAATAGAACGGTCCGTTACCTGTCTGAGTCAGTAAACTACCAGGTGACGTATTTTGTAATGTATAAGGTTTTATACCTCCAATAGGTAATATTTCAATTATACCTTGACCTAAATTTTCACATACACCTGTTACCGCAAATGTATAATCTAATGGTCCTTGGTCACAGTTTTGAACACATGGGTCCGCAGAAACTGCAATACCCTGATAAGGGTAATTGGTATCCACACAAACTTGTAAACCAACACCTTCACCTTGGATTACTTCCCCACAACAATCAGTAAAAGTATGGTACCCATCAGTAGTTGCCGAATAACATCCTGATGTTCCACAATTATCACAATCAGTATATGGACCCGAAATGTCTATAGGTGAAATTATCGGCTCAGAAGTACTTACATTAATTTCTGTCACAGTGTAACAATCTCCAGATATTTGATATACCTGACCGACTTTTTTATCTTGAGGTACCAAATATAGTGTACTAACAGGTTGTTCAATATCTAATAAGAAATCATTTAATGATTCACTAACAACTTCTTCAGTAAAATTACTAACTTTAGGGTCCACACTAAATCCAAAATTCTTTAACCCTGAACCATTTTGGTATTGCGGGTTTAAATTTTGGTAGGTTGTCGTACCGGTTAATCCCGAATAAACATTTGTATGTGTTAAAGCAGTTAACACCAAATCTTCAGGACCCATACTAACCATAGTATTACTATTGTCACCGTATTTAGTGTTAAAATCTATTTCTGAGATAGTATCACCTTCAATTGATGCAACCGAATGTTGAACAAACGGCATTCTAGTAGTTGAATTATCAATAACAGGATAAATTAAACCGTTAATTGTACCACCACTACTTTTAACATCTTCCCATACTTTTAGATAAGACTCATAATCATGTTTAAATCTATCAGTATATTCTGAACCACCATTATCGTTATCCCATCCATCACCTAATAATTCAAAAGGATTGGTATATAGTTGTGATTTTGTTTGTCTACCATGGTAAAGTCCCACATACCCATCAGACTCATCAGCAACTATGATAACTATGTAATTAGTTTCTTTACCCTCAAAAATACCAGGACCTGAATTACCTGAATTATTTAAATCCTGATTTTGGTCAAATGGAACCCCGTTACTTCGAGGGTCATCAGTTGTAAATGAACCCGTAAATTGTCTACCTCTATTAATTCTTCGATACGTATCACTACTATCATTAAATTCACTATTTTTAGGGTTACAATCAGAAACACTTGAACTCTTACACCAAGTACCTATTTCACTATTAGGAACTTCATTATCAAATTCATAAATTGTCGTACCACTCACGGTTCCACCCGTCAATGAACCTAAATAAGGGTAAGATGCCCACCACAACCAGTTTTCACCATTATACCCTGGTAGTCCAATAACTCCTTCATATAAATTACCACTTAATAAATCACCATCGTCTACTTTTGTTTGGTACCATGAACGAATTGACTCTGAGGCACCTGACGCACTTTCTTCACTTAAAGACGTACCATCATAAAATACAAAAACTTTTTGATTTAAACTATTAGTTTCACAACTCTCAAGTTTGTCGGCAACACTTGTAATTTCTGACGAACTTGGTGTTGGTGTAGGCGTGACCGATAAAGTAGGCGTTAAACTTTGTGTTACCGATGAAGTAGGTGTTGGTGATACACCCGCAGATGTTGAAGGTGTGATTGTTGGTGTAGTTGTTACTGAGGTAGTAGGCGTATTGGTTGGAGTAACAGTATTCGAAGGTGTCGTTGTAGGTGTAACCGTAGGAGTTGATGTAACCCACCGAGCACTAGGAGTATTTGATGGTGTCGGAGTTGGCGTTATTGTATTACTTGGTGTAATTGATGTCGTTGGAGTTACTGTTGGTGTAGGGGTTTGTGAGGGTGAGTTAATTGGAATTAACGCTCCGCAATCGATACATGCAAAATCATCACAACTCTCTCTTTGAATAATACCTACAGGTGTCGGTACTATGGTATGTGTCGCAGGTGAAGGATACGTGGAAACATTAAAGGCCAATATATTAACACAGGTATGGTTAGACGCAACTCCATCAAGTAAATAAGTTTGACCGACAGACGCAATTGAAAAATAATTAAATAATGGGTCCGCACTACTTAACCAAACAATTCGTGAAGGGTCATTACAACAAGCAAGTATATGATACGTTTCACTTGGTGTCGGTGTCGGTGTCGGAGTTGGTGTTGGTGTTACATCACATGGATTTTCATTAATACAATCAGCACAATTATCATAATTTACTTTGTTAACTGTTGGACCTCCACCTGGTGGATTTAATGATATAACCTCATAACAATCTCCATTATATAAAACAATATTTCCAACAACAATCGTATCGTAAGAACTAAGTATTAGTGAAACACTGGTATCACAACATTTTTCAGCAACAAACCTTGTTAATACCGCAGGAGCATTACTCGGAGATGGTGTAACTGATGGTGTCGGAGTTGGAGATGGACTAGGTAAAGGGACTAAAACATCGGTACAGTTACCATCCTTTGGTAGAGACTGATAACAATCGGAGCAACTACTAAAATTAGCACCACCAGTAAATAAAGCACTAACAGAAACGGTATATCCCCACGTACCAGAATAAGTACAGGGAGAACTTAAATGAATTACCTCAAAACATGAATTTTTACCAGCTAAAGAAATAGAATATATATTACCTAAAGCAATGTTTGTAGGGAAGTTGTTTTGAGCACTATCAATTCTCGCTCTTACAGAACTGTCATCACAACATTGTAATATCGCACACTGACCTACCATTATTATCCACAGTTAATTGTTATGTTTATACCCACGTTCAAGGTAATGGGTTTATCGCATATGAAAGACATATAATTACTTTACTATATAAATAATCTAAAGTGCGATTTTATGAAGATAAAACAAGTAATTATTAGTTTTCTCTTCTTTCTTCAGGACGATAATGTTTAATTCTTTCGTGCCAAATAGGAGATGCCAATAAAATTGCAGGATTTAATTCTCCCTTCTTTGTCATCTGATACATATGTGACATCCAAGTCTGTTCGTATGGGTGTCCCCACTTAGTATCAATAAACATTTTTTTATTACCTTCTTTACTAACAATCATAGGCCAATTAGCATAGTAAATTTCACCATCAACATATGTCAATCCATCCATATTTCGAATATTTTTAAATTCAGTTAATGGAACATTCGGGTCTAATCCGCTGACAGGTAACTTATCATAATGAGGCCAATCTTTAGTCCTAATGTCTTGCGGAACATTATACCACGAACACTGTTTATCGTTATCAAAATAAACTTCAGTAAAACTTAACTTTAAGAAATCGAAACCTTCTTTTAACATTATTCTATGAGCTAAATTATAAATGTTTGGAACGTATTTTCTAAATCCATTCCTACAAACCTCACCTTTTAATTCTGGTGGGTTAACCGTCATATCATCTTCAAAGAAGAACATAAAATCAGCATCTGATTTGTGAAAATGTTCGGCAGCTGCTTGACGACCACCACAAATACCCGTATTACCACCTAAATCAATATATTCAAAGTTATACTCCTTCGCAATTTCTTTATTTTTAACTTTAGCATTTTGGTCGGTTGAATTATCCAATAAAAACAGGTTCGGTCTTTCCAACCACTCAGGAGTTTTTTTCATTGAATTAATCGTATGTAGTACTTGTTCAGGAAAATTAAAAGTTAACATATATAAATTAGTATTAACTCTATTAACATCTCTATCAGTATACTTACGATTATTATTGATTCTTTTTACGTCTGGTTCAGTAATTTTAACATTATTTTCTTTAAGTGCTTGCGTGAACTTAACGATTAAACCATTACCGTCCAACTCAAACCTTTTATAAAGGTCAGGTTCCAAATAAGACATAATAGTAAACAAACTCTCCTCAGTACCCATAAGTCCTTGGGACAAGGTTTGGTCTAATAATGCATAATATGTTGAGTTAGCTTCGTTTAATTGTTGTTTGTGTCCACCAAATAACCCACCTCTACATACATACTTAACTTTTTCACCTGAAATACGGTTCATGTCACCATATTTAAAACCATGAATCTCCGTATCAGCCTCATAAGGATAACTTAAAAATAAAAATGGATTACCGTGGTCAGTTAACTTGTCTAACACATTATCATCAACTAAATGTCCTTTAGGTACTGTATTCGTAATACCCGCATCTAACCAAAAGAAATATTCAGTATCAAAAGGATTCCATATTGATGCATCATTTAACATAAACATCTTACCTTGAACAATTGGGTTATACCATTCTAATGACGCTTGTGGGGAGTTTGGTAACCATCCTGCCTGATTAGACCAATTAAGGTCTGTTCTTATTTTTTGAGTTCTATCCCAAAAAGGCGCATAAAGATGTCTAACATCTTTTAACTCCATTACTTTAACGTAAGTATTTTCCTTACTTCTATGTTCCCAAACCATGGATTCCAATTCTTTTGGGACATAAATAAATAAATTTTGTGGTATCTTTAAGAAGTTTTTAAAGTGTTCAATATAGTGGTCAAATGAACGACCATTTCGATTAATATTCCATAAACCTGTTACTATTGTTAGATTTTTCTTTTCATTATTGACCATATCGTTTTCATTACTTTCTTTGTTTATGTTTAAAATAAATTCATTATACAGTGAATTATCAATTGCAATTATGTCGAACCCTTCCTCAAAATAATAATCATTTTTTGTAAGTTTATCTTTTACTAATTTTTGTTCATCTTTTGTTAGATTCACATATTCCATTCTAATAAACTTCGGTCTAAACTTGTTTAAATCCAATTGTTTAAAAATCATCCAATCGTGACCTTCAGCATCTGTAAGAAAAACGTCAATATTTTTTACATTATGTTTGATAATTAAACTATCTAATGTAATACCATTTACATCAATTGTTTGAGCAAGATTATCTTTAACGAAAATATCTCGTCCATAGTCAGTTCCAAAACCATTCTTTAACGGATACAATGCACTCATACCTTCATAACCTGGATGTAAATTATTTTCTTTAATAATATCTTCAGAAACTGTTATCATTTTTACTTTACCATCCTCAGTTGTGATTGCACTATTTTCAAACACACAATTATTCCTATGTTTTAAATTATTTACTAATTTTTCATAGACGTGAGGTATTGGTTCTACCAGTATTTCATCCCATTTATATTTTTCTAAATGACCTCTAACATCGTCAAAACTAAACCCATCCATTGCACCTACTTGTACAACTTGAATATTTTTAAATTTGTCATTTAAATATTTTAATACTTCAGTTATTAAATCCATTTTATTCTTTAATTTTACATACCCATACAGCGTTCGTAAACGTATCCTGCATGAAAGATTTTAAGTTATTTTCATTTACCGCCACTTCAATATCTTTATCAGATATTTCATGCCAATTCCAATAAACTTGTTTAATATCATTTTCATATTTTTCTTTATCTGACGCATAATCATGCGCCATAATAATATCACCTTTTTTAAGATATTTAGATAGAATATTGAACTCTTTTGGTTTGTTACCCCCGTCACATAACACAACAGTAACTCCTTCTCGTTGGATGGTGTTTATAATTTCTGTATTTTCTAAACCTGTGTATCCTTTAGTAAAAATATTTTCGATTTTAGTTTCGATACCTTCACTTTTCATCATATTATTAAAATGTTCACCTCTATCGTTAATATCATAAGTGACAGTTTTAGTTTCTAAACCTAATTCTTTAGACATATAGTTTACATATCGAATAAGCCCACCTAATGAGGTTCCGATTTCAATAACAGTTTTTGGTTTAACTTCTAATAATAATTTATAAAATGACTCAAACGCTAATGGATTTTGTTGACATGTCATACCATTATATGTTGATAAACTATCTAATTTTTCACCAACTAATACTGATTTTCTGGTTATTTTTTCTTCTTCAAACATAATTTATTTTTTATTTTAAAATTTATAATCAAATATACTTATTTCTTTATTTGATAGATTTTTTACGATTTCATAAGTTTCTTCATTATAGAATTCTTGATATGGTTTATTAAAATCCATTTCAATAATGTAATCTAAATATCTTTTATCGTGAGTCCTTATATTATTATCAATTTTAATATTAAATCTTTTTTCAAATGAAGATAACATACTATCATATTCATGATAATCAAACCATTCATCGAATTTTAAACCCATTTCCTCAAATTCAATAATAAAAACGGATTGACATCTACTCCTATATCCTGTTTTAATAAATCTTTCAAAAGATACATCCTGATTTAATTTTTCGTTATCAGATATACTATTAAAATTTTTACAGTTGAAGAAGTTTTCATTTAAAAATAATCTTCTATGTAATGCATGTCTATAGAATGAAACAGCATGTTCCCACGGATTTCTTATCATAGTTGTTTTATGATAATCTTTAATTATTTCATAAAATTCTAAATTATTTTTAAATGAACCTAAAGATGCGTGTGCACCTAAATTTAAAATTTTATCATCTTTTTTATTCCAACCTAATTTTTGCAACATAAATGTTAGTGATTCACCACCATTTTTAGGTACATGTGTATGTAAATGTTTAAACTCTCTATTAATTAACATCTTTATTAAAATTTAAATTACTTCCCCATATGGATATTTTATTATAAAAATCAATAGAAATATCGTCAAAATATTTATTATGTAAAAATTTAAAAACTGATTGGTCACAATTAGTGCCATATGGGAATCCTTTATTAGGGTCACCAGACATATAATCATATGCCTCATTTATTATTTTTAATACGAAATCTTTTTCACCAACAAAAACACCAGAATTTAATGAAGTTTCGTTATTCTTATCTAAATTAAATTTATTTTGAGTCTTTTCTAATAATTCATGTTTAATTTTAGTATATAATATTTCAAAATATTTCTCATCACTATTTGGTGATTTAGCACCTGTATGCCAAAAACCTACAGTTGAGTTGAATAAAACTTTACATTTATAAAAATCTAAAATTTCTTTTGGACTATTAAAATCATTAATGACTAATGTATCGAATCCATCCATATATAATATATATTCAGGTAATTCATCATAATTATCATTAATATAGTTTCTTAACCCATCTATTTTACTGTACCACGCTTTATAATTTTCCACTTCAAATATTTCAATTTGATTATCCGTTATGTTTGATTTTTTTAAAACACAAGAATCTTTTTGTCCTTTACCTATCACTGTAATTATTTTTATATCCTCACTAATGTTAACTAAAGGAAGTTTTTCTTCGTAATACTTTAAAACTGAACCACAAATTACTCTTCCATGTATTAAACTTCGTTTAACAACATCATCAATTGTTATATTATTCATTTTATATTTTAAATTCTACTCTTTCTGCCCATCCTCGTTCTTTGGATAATCCCCAATAAACGACTTTGGATGGATTTTTATCTGTTAAAAACATCTCTTCATAGTGTATAGGTTCATTATTATTTAAAAACCTTTCTAATCTATGACCATTTATATAATTGTGATTAATACCAACACCATTTTCATCATCAAATGCAATTAATATGGATTCGTAGTCATCCGCAGGTAACATATCTCTAGTTACATTAACTAAATGGTAAAATGAGTACATAAACGATTTTTCCCATTCTTCTTCAGTTTCATAATTATATGGGTTTGGAGGAAATAAATTATCTTTAGTGTATTTTTGAAAAGATTTCTTTTTAAAATGAATTCCTGCATATTTTTCATAATCTCTAACAGTTCTAACGGTCCCTAATTCGTAACCCTTTAAATCATGACCATTATCTTCAACACCAAATAGTTGTCTAATTCTTGACCTTGCAATATCATTACCTTTCCACCATAAACTCTCACCTCGTTTACTTTGGTCATCCCAAACTAACTTTCCAGCTCTTTCTTCTCTCATAGTTGCGTGCCATATCACAATCCTGTGAGGATGAAACAAATCGTAACCATGAGTATATGAGCGCACCGTTAAATTAATCTCTTCACCCGCAAAGAAAATATTAGGGTCATGTCTCACTTCTTTCGCCCACTTATTAGGTCCAAATGCGAAGTGACCACTTAAGAATCTAGCAGGATATGGTTTATCTAAATGTTTCCAACCTCCTTTAACAGCTGTGGGTCTGATAAATATCGTCCCAAATGGGTAGAATGTTGCAGCTTCAGATTGCCAAGGTTCCTTAACTCGGTCATTAGGGTCGTTAAATGGGTTATAATATGGTAAGTATCCTCCAATTATTGGATTATAACCTTCTTTCTTTAAATCATAATACCATTTAATTAATGTTTCGTCCCAATTTTCAGTAAACCTATGGTGTGAATCCAACTGACAAACAAAGTCTTCGTCAGTCAATAGTTGGTCATTTATAATACCCCTTGCATATGCCAATCCCTTAGCTTCTTCATAAGGCATATCATATATTTTAAATCTAGGGTCATCACGATACTCATCCACATTATCAAACCCATCTTCAGGATTAAATTGTCGACATATACCAAAATGTATTCTTTCAGGATGCTTAGCGTTTTCCAACGCACTTTTTATTGTAGGTATCAATTCAGGCTCACGATAAGCCGGTAAATGAACCAAAATTGTCATATTTTTTTTACTTTTTTTCATATAATGTTCCTTCCAATCTGTTTACCCACCCTTCTTTTATTGAGTGAGGCCAAACAATCCATTTATATGGTCGTTTCACGGTATTGAAACTTCTCCATACTCTACAGAACTTATCAGGGTCCTGTTTCATTCTTTTAATTTCATTTTCATCAGCATCTTGTCTAAACAACTCATTTCCGTCCTCATCTTCAAATGCCACTGCCCATACGTTATAATCATCGTGAGGAACACTATCAAAATGGATGTCAATACAATGTTTAAACGGAGTAGTAAACGCATTTTCATATTCTTCATCACTCTCAAATACAGGACATGGTGGGTCTAATTTGTCTGCAGTGTGTTGTAGAACCGCTCTTCTACTAAACTTAATACCTGAGTATCTCTCATACTCATCAATAGTTCTTTCAGTTCCCAATCCCCACGGACCAAATTCTTCAGGGTCATAAACCTCACCATCAACACCCAAAAGTTTTCTGTTTCTTTTATGTGAGTTATCATTATTGGTTCCCCATGTTGTGTGGTCATCCCAATGTTTTTTCAATCCTTTACGTGTGTAATAATGCCATAAGAATATTCTATGTGGGTGTAATAAATCATAACCGTGAGTAAATGCCCTAACCGCTATTGAGATTTCTTCACCATGAAAATAATATTGTGGGTCATGTTGAACCTTTTCAGCGAATTCACCTAAAGTAAATGCAAAATGAGCAGAATAGAATCTTGCAGGGATTGGTTCTGTTCTTTCGTTTGCGTCATCAATAGTTGCAGGTAAGAAGTGAACATTACCATCAGGACTGAATCGGTCAAAATCCATTCTCCACGGTTTCTGAATTCTCATATCAGGGTCGTTATCAGGTTCAAAAGATGGTGCGTAACTTGTAAGCAATGGTTTATTAATTCCTTTCTTCTGAAGTCTTTTTAACTCCTTTTTTAACTCGTAGTCCCAATTCTTAATAAAACGTGTGTGTGAGTCTATTTGAAGAGTATACGTTTCTCCATCATATAGTTGTTGTAGTAAGTTTCTAGCCCAACACGCCCCTTGACTATCTTCATATGGTATGTCTAGAATCTTAAATCTATCATCACCCATATATTCGTCTAAATTATCCCACTCGTCTTCAGGACTATGTTGCCATGAAATTGCAATTCTTAAGTTATTTGGATTTTTTGCGTTTGATAGCATATCTTCAATCGTAGGTATAAGTTGTGGGTCCCTATACGATGCTATTTGTACGAAAATCGTTTCTGGTTTACGTGCCATATTCTATAATTTTGGTATTATTACTTACCATAAAAAATCATATAAAAATGGTGATTGTAAAGAACTAAACTAAAAAAACGAATATTTATTGGTATAATGAAACTATTAAAAACCATACGAAGATTAGTTAGTGAGGCAGAAGAAAACTACTACAAAGCTTCTTTGAGTTCTGATAATCCTAAAGAGATTGAAGAAATGGAAAAGAAGTTAGATGAAAGTCTGCGTCTATTAGAGATATACGAAAGAGTTGAAAAAGAAAAAGAGGATTAATAACCCTCTTTTTTTATTTTATTATTTTTCAATCTATATCTTTTATATGGTTTGTGTTCCTTTAGGATATTCAACAATCATCTTATCGATATCTTTTCTTTCCGCTTGTACGAAATAGAAACACTTAACTTTAGAACTTAATAAGGCTGAATTTGCAACAATAACTTTATTGTCTACAATATCTTTTACATAAAGATTTTGGTGTGAACCTATTGGTGTTAATTGAACTGTAATACTATCTTCATCAACTAAGTCTAACCAATATGATGGTAATTCAATTGTATTACTACCGTCTAACTTACCTCTAACATAAACACCGTGTTCAGGACCCTCTAATGAACCATGTCTTAATGACATTGATGAATCTGATGGGTGTTCAATTAAGAAGGATTTAGAAACCGCAAATAAGTTACCTTGACCATCAACGTTAAATACTGGTGATTGACCGGCATCATAACCTTGAACAATAAATGTTGAAGGGTTTGATGAATGCAATTCTAATACGGTATCATAGGCATCATCGGCTTCAAATCTTACTCTTGGAGTCCCTATTGGTGTTGAATTAGATTTAAACACTTGGAAATATTCATTGGCTGACGCTCTAAAGTCTAATAGGAACTCAGCTTGATTTAAAATTCTATCCTCCGATAGTGAACCATCAGTATTATATATATTTGTATTACCTGCCGATGTAATATAACCAGCATCATTATTAAACCCACTAATATTAATATTACCTTTTGTAAGTTTTTTCTGTGCGTTTGCTGTGTCAACAACCACAAAGTAATCACCGTCTCCGTTAGAAGTTGAGGTCGCTAACTCAGATAAATCAACATTCACATTACTACCATCAACATCAATCAATGTACCAGCACCAACGTTAAGAGTTACTGAACCACCAAGTGCTGCGGTTCCTCCACCTGTAAGACCATTCCCACCAACAACTTCAACAGATGAGTTGGCTAATGAAGTATTTGGTATATTTGAAAGACCTAAGGCTATTGTTCCTGATGTAGTGATAGGTGAACCTGAGTCTACATCAATACCATCACTACCACTAATCGCTACAGAAGTAACAGTACCATTATTATTAGTGAATGGTAAATCAGATACTAAACCTTTTTTAACGTTGTTATCCGTAGCATCATGGTAAACTATGGTATCCAAAGCGGATATTGAAGTACCCTCTAAGTTAGTTGCCGAATCAATGAAGTTGTTTGTTCCAGCGTAGTCAAGAGCCACATCATTAGCGTTTACAACGATACCTGTTCCTGCACCCACATTTAATGTTACAGAACCCCCTAAGGAAACTAAACCACCGTTCGCTAAACCTGAACCTGCGGCTACTGTAAGTGAAGAATTATCTAATGAACTATTTGGTATACTATTAAGGTTAGCACCACTACCACTGAACGAACCAATCACTTGACCTTGGAATGTTGCATCTTTACTCGAAGAGTCAAAGGTCACTGCGGTTCCTGAATCACCATTGGTTGATAATATTAAATCATTATTAGAGAATATTCTGAAATTGTTGGACCCATCATTGTCAAATGCTCCGACATTGGTCATTCTAAGACCGTCTCCATTCTGTGAAATTCTTAAAACGTTATTAGCATAAATAGTATCCGCAGTTATTGAAGTAAGACCCGCAATAGAAGATGCGGTTCCTCCAAGCGATACAGAAGTAGAACCAATAGTAATACTTGAATTATCTAAAGACGCATTTGGAATAGTTGAAAAAGAAAGTGAACCTGAACCATTAGTTAATAAAACAGTGTTTGCTGACCCATCTGAAGTTGGGAAGGTATAGTCATTATTAAATTTAATGACACCACCTGTAGATATGTTAATACGAGTAACATCACCTGATGTTAAATCAAGTCCCGTTCCTCCTGTTCCTCCACTGTAAAATACTCCGTTACTGGCCATTTGTTAATTTTTTTCTTTCTTTTTAGGCTTTGGGAGGGAATCGAATCCCTCCCTTAATTATAGTTTATTGATAAATACTTTCAATACAAAATATATTTGTTTTCTTTATCCAATAAAATTAGATTACTTGAACCCAACCGAATGATTTGTAGATGTAAACACCTTCAGCTTTATCAGTTTGGTATACCATCAAACCTGTTGCTGGTGTTCCAATTGCTAATCTCTGTGATTCTGACATTCTTGGAAATAAGAAACCTTTAGTTGTTGAAGCAACTTCCAATACTGCAGATGCATCAGGAGCAGAAACTCCAACACCTACTGAACTTTGTGAGTTATCAACATTAAACGTTGTTCCTTGAACTGAGAAGTCACCATCAATAAAGCTAAGTGAACTACCTCCTTGGTCTACTTGTCTAACACCTGTTAATGCACCGTCACTATTATAAATGTTGGTATCAACAGACGCACCTACAGTAATATCGATAGTATCTGTAGTCCCATTAGATACGATTTCAACTGAATTATCAGATGAAGTAAAGTTTAATGTGTCGTTATATGCATCTGCAACTACGTTAGATGAACCAGTACCATCAGCTGTGATAGTTTTAAAGATGAAATATCTATTGTCTAAGTTAGCACTTGCAGTTGTTGCTCCTGTAACGTGACCGAACGTATCAAAGTCTAATGAAATGTCTTGAAGAACAGTTCCGTTAGAGTTATTTACTGCAACATCAGTTGCACCTCCACCAGAGTTGTAGTGAGCCACATCGTTAGCGTTAACTACAATACCTTCACCTGCCGCTACGTTAAGTGTTACTGAACCTGATGTTCCACCACCTGTTAAACCGTCTCCAGCAACAACTTCTGTGATATCACCAACGTTAGCAGTAAATGGTAAATCCTGAACTTTGTAGTAATCTACACTGTTAGCTGCGTTTGATACCATAATGTCCCAATCAGGTTGGATAGGAGTACCAACAGCACTACCACTTGCTAAAATAATGTTATCAGCACCTGTATAATCAACATTAAGGGTAACTGATGAACCTAAGTCAACTGAACCACCATCTTGTAAACCCGCTCCTGCAGTTATTGTTACACTATCATTGGTAAGTCTTGCATTAGCAATAGAACCGTCAATTAACGCTGCCGTTACTGACGCTCCTGCAGTTACCGTAAAGTTAATTTCAGATGAATCTGTAAAGTTACCTGATGTAAATACATCAGCTAAAACCTCATTATTAAAGTCAGATACCTGAGAAGCTGTGATTGAGATTGATTGTTCACTTGCAGAAGTAATACGACCTTGTTGGTCAATTTGTAATGTTACCGTTTCAGACGCTGAACCGTAGTTACCGGTAGTTACCGCAGTATCATTAAGAGTAAACGTAATAGTACCTGCGTTGTTGTCTTCAGTTGTAATACCTGTTCCTCCGTTGAAATCAATAGTATCACCCATGTAGTATGTTGAACTACCTGAATCACCAGCACTATCAAAAGAGAATCCTGTGATGTCTACATTTGATTGACCATTATTCAATCTTAATCTTAATGTTCCGTTTGAAGGTGAGTTAATAGTACCACCTGTTACGAATGAATCTACAGAACTTACATCAACCGTAAAGTCTAATGTATCAGTTCCTGAATTACCATTAATAACTACAGAACCGTTAGATGAAGTAAGATTTAATGTTCCACCTAATGCCACTACTGGGTCAGTTCCACCCGCGTTGAATGTCATTGTGCTGTTTGCAAGTTTTGCGTTTGTTACATTATTATCTGCAATTTTATCTGTTGTTACCGCTCCGTCAACTAATTCAGCCGTGTCTACTGTGTTTGCATCGATAGACGCTACAAGGTTAACATTTCCTGAACCATCGAATGATACCGCTGATGCAGTAATATCACCACTGATTTCAAAGTTTCTCGCTGTTGCTAATTTAGTTGCAGTATCAGCGTTACCTGTTAAATCACCTGTTACATCACCTGTTACGTTACCTGTTAAGTTACCTGTTACGTCTCCTGTTAAGTTACCTGTAAATGTACCAGTAATTGTTTTATTTGTTAAAGTTTGTGTTCCGTCTAGAGTGACAACATCATCTCTCGTAGACAAAACACCATTTGCGTCTGCCACTAAGTAATTAGTTTCAGTACTACTTGAAGCGAGACTTTCAAATCTAACACTACTTGTTGAACCTGTAGGGATTACGTGTAACATTGCTGCAGGTGTCAAGGTTCCAAGACCCATTCTACCGACATCACTGATAATCGCTCTTTCTACAGTTCCCGTAGTAAACGTTAAACCTGAAGATTGTAAATTTAAACCGTTTGTTGCCATGTTTTTAAATTATTTGGTTTATTTATCCCTATCATAAGTTAAGGCTATTACATTACGTTCACCCAACCCAATTGTTTATACATGTATAATCCTTCCTTTGCAGTTGCAGTGTCATTAACACAATACACTAATAAACCTGGTAGGGGTGAAGGTATTTGTAGTCTTTGTTGTTGAGTCATTCTCGGTATAAGTAAACCTTGATTTTCGCTCGCTAACTCTAATAAGGCACAAACAGGTGAAGTTGTTCCTGTTCCTATTGATACTCCTGAGTCACCACTAAATGTTAAGTGATTAGTATCTTGGTCGACAATACGGTCACTATCTAACGTACCGTCATTGTTGTAAATATTATTGGGGTCTTGTGGTTCATATACTCCACTACCACCATTGAATGTAATGACCTGTCCGTCAGTCGCACCTGATACAATGTCTTCTAAATTTGGTGAAAATCCAGGTCTTGCAAATAATGAACCGTTAGGTGATGACTTTAGAACAATTGCCATCGCATTTCTATTATTTGGAGATAAAGGTTTAAATTTTGTTAACCCTCCAGGTCTGTTTGGGTCTCCATAAAGTATATCACCATCATTCCATACCTCACCGTTTTGACCTCTAGTATCTAAACCTTTGACCTCACCAAAAGCTGTAACCCATCCATCACCTCCATTGTCAATGGATGATGTAGTAAGACCCATTATGTAATAGTTGGGAAATGAACCGTCAGTTATACCTGAAATAATAGTTATACGACCTGAATTACCATCAGTACCTGAAGCCATTACTAAAGTACCATCTGGAATATTACTACCTGATTGGTTTTTCACTCTATACCACATTTCTTGACCCACTTGTAATGAAGTTCCATTAACGGAATTAAAAACCGTTAGTGAATCTGATGAGCTATCATAATAAACTCGACCCTGACTGCTCGTTGGTGGTGTATCTGTAGGAACAAAATCTAAAGTATTAACACCAACAGTACCACCCGTTAAGTGAAGTTTGTTACCATCTAAATTGGCAAATCTTTCAGAAGTAAATGAAGCGTCTGTAGTATAAATGTTTACAGTATTTGCCGATGTGAAGAATCCTGTAACATTGAAGGTCCCACCTGAATTATTTGTAAAGGTTGCCGTTCCGTTCGTAGAATTGAACGTACCACCAGTCACAAAAGTATCAGGTAAAGAACTAACGTCTCTATATTGAACCTCTGAACCATCAATAACTAATATTGAGTTGGCATTAACGTTTAAATCTACTGTAGAGATATACGTTTTACCACTTACCGATAGTCCATGTCTTGTTACAAATTCTCTTGCCATCTTATTATTTTTTTTACTTCTCTTTTTTTTAGGCTATTGAG